>ENA-OPBZ01000019-OPBZ01000019.1-human-gut-metagenome-genome-assembly--contig:-NODE-19-length-118145-cov-6.972656_pt1 | contig 118145 bp, 89 predicted proteins | sample MGYA00241072_ERZ501459 | MGnify/ENA primary metagenome ERZ501459 (study PRJEB25962, sample SAMEA2042632) | human gut metagenome | biome: human gut; feature: human-associated habitat; material: faeces...
ATCTTTTTACGGATTATGAGGCGCAAAGGAAAAAGCAGGAAGAGGAAGAGGCTGCACTGAATCGTGAAAAACGTATGCAGGAAGCGATGCTCAGTATCAAAAAGAAATTTGGAAAAAATGCTGTACTGAAGGGGATGAATCTTCAGGAAGGTGCAACCGCCAGGGACAGAAATGAACAGATTGGCGGTCATAAGGCGTAAAGGAGTTGAAAGAGGATGAAAAATAATTCTTATGACGATATCATTAATTTACCGCATCCGGTCTCTAAGAATCATCCGCAAATGCCACTTCGGGATCGGGCAGCGCAATTTGCTCCTTTTGCAGCCCTGACCGGACATGATGCTGCGATAAAGGAAACGGCAAGATTGACCGATGAAAGATTGGAACTGAGCGAGGAAGCGATTGCTCAGCTGAATGAAAGAATCAATATAATCAGAAATAATATCGGTATAGAACAGAAAGTATCGATAACTTATTTTATTCCCGATGCAAAAAAAGCAGGCGGCTCCTATGTTACGTGCTCTGGTATTGTAAAAAAGATAGACGAATACGAGCATACCATCATTATGACGGATCAAACGGTTATTCCAATCGAGCAGATAAGTGATATTAAATGTGAAGAGTGGTAAATGTGAAAATAGATGCAGAGAATATAGAATGTTTCACTAGAAAAAGCTGACAACCAGAGACTTACTTCAGCATATCATGCGGAGATCAGGAGAATCAAAGGTATGCATTTTGACGCTGCATTTGTCCCCCTAGATCCGAGACAGGGAGATCACTATGCTGATGGGATCCTGTATTTTCTTAAAAATATAGATTGCAATGTCATTTTTCCAATGCATTACTGGAATGATGCTAATGTAATTAAGCGGTTTATTACTGAATATCCGCAATATAAGTCACGCATTAAAAACACAGAATGTACAAAAGGAGAAGAAGTATGAAATTTAAGATGATTCACGAAAACTATAATGTGTCAGACCTGGACCGATCTATTAAATTTTACAATGAGGCCCTTGATCTGCACGAGGTAAGAAGAAAGACTACCGATGATTTTATCATCGTGTATCTGAGCAACGATGTAAGTGATTTTGAGCTGGAACTTACCTGGCTTAAGGATCATCCACAGCCATATAATCTGGGTGAATGCGAATTCCACCTGGCATTCCAAGCGGAGGATTACGAGGCTGCGCACAAGAAGCACAAAGAGATGGGCTGCATTTGCTTCGAAAATGAAGCAATGGGAATTTATTTCATCGTAGATCCAGATGGTTACTGGCTTGAGATTGTGCCGTAAAGCTGGTTGGGAAATCGAATAAAGCTGACGTATATTATTTTGCAGGAGGGCACTTATGTACCTGGATAATTTAGATGAACTGGATCAGAAGATTATCCAGTTACTTATAGAAAATGCACGTATCTCCTACTCAGATATCGGTGAAGAAACCGGCATTTCCAGAGTGGCAGTAAAAGCCCGGATTCAGGCTATGGAGAAAAAGGGGGTAATTGAAGAATATACAACAATAATAAATCCTCAAAAAATCAGTGGTGCTGTATCCAGTTATTTTGAACTTGAAATAAAACCAGATCATTTGTCACAGGTGACAGATATCTTATACAAAGATGATACAGTCACACAGATTTACCGTGTCACAGGAAGAGACAAATTGCATGTACATGCTGTTGCTTCATCAAGTGATGAAATGGAGCACTTCCTGCATAATGTTATTGATACACTGCCCGGTATTATCAGTTGCAGCTGCAATACAATCTTATCACGGATTAAAGATATTAAAGGGTTACGGTTGTAGAGGTCAAAATTGAGGTGGAGCATTATGGCTTCTTTTGAGCAGGAAGAGAAAAAATTTTGTTGTTATTATTTAAAATTTTCCAGAGATCTGCCATTTCCGGATTATCGCTGGAAATGGATGCGCCGTATTTGTACCGCAGTCTTGTGTTTGGAGCTGTATGTGGTCTGTACCGTCTGATTGAGGGCTTCGAGAAACAGGAAATTGATATTGAAAAGGTGATCGCGGTAGGCGGAATTTCCAAGAAATCACCTTATGTTATGCAGATGTTGTCTGACTTAAGCGGACGTGAGATACACATTCTGGACAGTGACCAGACATGTGCACAGGGAGCCGCTATGTATGCCGCTGTGGGAGCTGGAATTTACGAGACATTGGAAGTGGCAGCAGAGCATATGGCAGCGAAATGTATTAAGATTTACAAACCGGATTCTGAGAAGAAAGACTGGTATAAGAAACATTACCAGGAGTATCTGAAACTGGCAGAAGCGGTTAATAAATTAAGCTGAAGATAGAAATTGCTATAAAATTTTGAAAAAACCTCAGAAAATGCAGGCTGGTATTCAGGAAAGGTGAGTACCGCCTGTATTTTTGGCTTCTTTAATAGTGCTGTCGCCGGTTGGCAAGAATAGTGTGAAAGAATACTTGTAATATTGTTTTAATGTTTAATTGGAAAATTAATCAAGAAATATCTGACGTGGAGAGCGTGAAGTTGCGTATTATATTCGAATATTGTGGAGGAATAGTTTGGAAATTAGTAATTACAAAAGAAATAAGTTGTATAAAATGGCTTATAAAGAACGTTTGACAAATTAACTTTTGTGAAAAATATATAAAAAGAATTGTAAAATAGAATATCAAATGATATACTATTGGCACAATAAAAAACAGGATGGGGATAGAACGTTACAATGAGACTGCGAAGAAACCCTGTTACAATATGTATGAAGGAGGCGATTATTTGGCTAGTATAAAAGAAGTAGCGCAGAAGGCTGGAGTTGGAGTTGGTACGGTATCGCGGGTTTTAAATTCTACAGGGTATGTATCGGATGAAACGCGAAATAAAGTAGAGACTGCGATGAAAGAACTAAACTATATTCCAAATGAACTTGCAAGAAATCTGTTAAGCAAGAAAAGTGGAATTGTTGCAATTATCATTCCAAAAATATCACATCCGTTTTTTGCAGAGGTAGTTTTATATGCAGAAGCAGAACTGATGAAAAAGGGATATAAAACAATGATCTGTAGTACCTACAGTGAGCAGAACTACGAAAAAGAATATATTAATATGTTGAACAGACATATTGTGGATGGAATCATAGCAGGAAGCCATCTACTGGATTTTGAGGAATATCAAGGTGTGCAGGGACCTATTGTTGCGCTGGATCGTTTTTTGGGTGAAAGTATTCCTGTTGTTTCAACAAATCATAAGATCGGTGGAAAATTGGCGGCTGAAGAATTGATTAGAAATAATTGTCGTTGTGTGTTACAGATTCAGGGAGCCCGGATAGTTGACTCTCCGTCACATGAAAGGCATTATGAGTTTGAACGATGCATGAAAAAACATGGTGTGACCGTTTATTCCCATGAAATGGACTGGAATGATTTTGATTATGGACAGTATGATGTAATGGCAGATATGCTTATGGATAAGTATCCGGATATTGATGGGATTTTTGCAGCGGATATGGTAGCAATTGCGTGTATAAGACAGTTATTAAAACGCAAGAAAAAAGTTCCAAGAGATGTAAAGGTAGTAGCTTATGATGGAACTTATGTAGCGAAGGTTGGAGTTATGAACTTGACTGTTGTACAGCAGCCTATTGAGGAACTGGCAAAAAGTGCAGTCAATATTTTGCTTAATATGATGCAGGGGAAAAAGTATCATAATAAAAAAGCATTTTTTGAGCCATCACTGCTTTATGGAGACACAACCTATAATAAGGATAAAATAGAATTCGAAAATTAATACAATTTTCATTCAACGGCATTATGCATATTTAACAAAAATAACAAAAATGGAACGGATTCCATACAAAACTATTGACAAAAACAAGGGCAAAGTATATACTAACAACCATAAAGGATGAGCGCACATCTAGGTAACTCGTATCAAATAATGTATTGGAACTATGGATTTCTGAAAGGAAATTCTTTTTAAAACACAAATGTGGAAACCTTTCCACATTGCGGTATGGAGGTTTTAGAATGAGAAAAATGATGAAAAAAGCGATTGCATTAGGTCTTATAGCAACAATGTCTATGTCAGCAGCTACTATTGTTCATGCAGAGGATGAAGTGACTCTTAGAGTATTAAACTGGGGAAATACTGATGAGGAAAAGATTGCAAATGATGCCATTGCTCGTTTTAATGAGGAAAATCCAAATGTAAAAGTGGAACAGACTTGTGTACCGGTTGAGTCATGGTCAGACTTTATTCAGAAATGGATTACCATGTGTACTTCTGGAGAAGCTCCGGATGTAATCAGCCTTGGTCTGGAAGCTGTTAATATGGCTGTAAGTAATGATTTACTGGTACCGCTTGATGACATCATTACAGATGATGAAGAACTTACGGCTAAGAAAGATCAGTATGCGCCATCTTTACTTGAAGGCTTTACTGTAAATGATTCTCTGTATGGTCTCCCGAACGGAACTCAGACAATGGTAGTTTATTATAATAAGCATATGTTTGATGAGGCTGGTTTAGAGTATCCACAGGATGGATGGACATGGGATCAGTTCAGAGAAACTGCTGAGAAGCTTACCAAGGATGGTGTTTACGGATTTTGTTTCCCATGTACTTACTTTCAGCTTACACCGTGGTGGTCAACCAACAATGCAGCATTAGTTGGTGAGGATGGTGAGACACCTACTGTTAACAGTGAAGGTATTGTGGAAGCAGTAGATTTCTTAAATGGTATGTATAAAGATGGTATTTGTCCAGAACCAATCAGCTCAGACGGATATACTATGTTTGCAAATAATCAGGTCGCTATGGTTGGTGCTGGCCGTTGGGTATTAAATACCTGGCAGGATGCAGGATTGACAAATGATGATTTTGATTGTGTTCAGTGGCCGGTAAAAGAGAAAGACGGTTCTGTATATGGAGGATCTGCATGGTGTATTGGTTCTACAACAGAGCATCAGGATCTTGCAATTGAGCTGTTAAAAGAAATGGTATCTGATGAAACATTAACAGCTGTTGCAGCAGGCGGACAGCAGGTACCGCCAACAGAAACATTGGCAACATCTACAGATGTTATGGGTACATGCCCTGACAATATTATGGGAATCTGGAAAGCTGTTACAATTGCAGATCCAATTGCAGCTCCAAGCTATTTCGGAGATCTTGAGCAGACTTTCTTACGTGAGCTGGAGGAAGTGTTCTCTGGTGCGAAAGAACCTCAGGCAGCAATGGATGATGCACAAGCACAGGTTCAGAGTGCAATTCAGTAAAAGAATATGGTCAGGAGGGATTTGCCCTCCTGGCACATTATAAGACCGTTTTATCCGTAAAGGAGGAAAGAATCGGTGAATAAGAAGAAAAACAGACATAAATGGGATAAAAAAGAGTTAAAAGCAGCATATCTTTTTACACTTCCGTCATTTATTGGCTTTATGTGTTTTGTGCTTATTCCTATTATATGGGTAATTGTAATTTCGTTTCACAAATATAACGTGTTTACCGGTGCCAGTACTTTTGTAGGGATGGAAAACTATAAAAAAATATTTACAGATGTCAGATCTTTAACTGCTCTGAAAAATACTTTATGGTACACCATATGTTGTTCGCTGGGAAATACAGCAATAGGACTTATTCTTGCTGTGCTGGTTGATAATATTTTGCCAAAAAAAATAACTGTATTTTTTAGATCTATTTATTTCTTTCCATCATTAGTAGCGCTAACGTTTGTGGCAATTATCTGGCAAGCCTTTTTTCAGACGGACGCAGGGGTTATCAACTATTATCTGGGACAACTTGGAATCGCTAAAATTGGATGGTTGAATGATCAGGCTTATTCTAAACTGTCTGTTTTGATTCTGGATACCTGGAAAAACTCTGGCATGTCAATGCTTTTGATATTAGCAGGACTACAGAATGTAGACCAGGGACTTTTGGAGGCTGCCAGCATTGATGGTGCGAATGTAGTACAGCGCTTTTTCAAGATAATTATTCCGGTAGCATCACCACAGATATTTTTTGTTCTTGTTATGAATGTAACAGGCGCCCTGAGAATATATGAATCTATTTATGTATTGACGAACGGAGGACCGGGAGATTCATCAAGAAGTTTGGTTATGTTGATTGCTGAAAAGGGATTTACATCGTTTGATTATGGAACAGCGTCGGCACTATCAATTATGCTTTTGATTCTTATTGGTATTGTAACGGTATTTCAATTTGTAGGAAGCAGGTGGTGGGTACATTATGAATAAGAAAATACATTTATTTGGAAAGACAATAAAAGTAAGCCATATCCTGCTGACTATTATCATGTTTGGTATAGCATTTTTGATGATTGCACCATTTCTTTGGGTACTTTCAGCATCATTCAGAACATATAGTGAAGCAATTTCATTACCGCCTAAATGGCTTCCCCCATTTTTTACAGAAATGAGATTTGGATATTTTAAAAAATTGTTTTCAAATTCTATTCCATTTTTTGTATTTATGAAGAATAGCTTAAAAATAAGTGTGATTATTACACTTGGTATGAGTCTGCATGGTGCTGTTGCAGGATATGCATATGCAAAGTTTGATTTTCCTGGAAAAAACATTATGTTTGCATTGCTGATGGTTGCAATGATGGTTCCGATTCAGGTTACGATTGTAGCATTGTATAAGATCATGACGATGCTGGGAGTGATTAACACATCCTGGGCAGTTACGCTTCCATCAATTTTCGGTGCAAGTTGTCCCGGTCTGGCAGGTGCATTTGGTGTATTTATGATGAGACAGTTCTTTATGGGAGTTCCTAAAGAATTGAATGAAGCAGCTGCAATTGATGGCGCGGGACCGATAAGAACATTTATTTCGATTATGCTGCCAATGGCGAAATCAACATTGGCATCGTTAGCAATTATTGTGTTTACATATTCTTGGAACGATTATTTTACAACATTTATTATGATCAATGATACGGAGAAACTTACACTTCCAGTCGGAATTTTGTCAATAAAACAGCCGTTCTCAACAGGAGACAATGTAGTATTTGCAGCAGTAGTTCTTGCTATTCTGCCAGTTCTTATTGTATTTCTGATTGGACAGAAATGGATTGTCAAGAGTATGACCCATGTAGGAGTGAAGGGATAATAAATAATATATCAGGAGGTTAATGACATGAACAAAGATTTATTACATTCCAAGGTTGAGCTGTTTGAAACAGGTGGAGAGATTTCTTATCAGGGAGATGCAAACGTGGCAAAATTTCTTCTTGGTGGAATCGGAACAGGAAACATTGCAGTAGGTGCAAGAGGACAGTTATTAGATTGGGAAATTTTTAACTGGCCTGGAAAAGGACAGTTTGTACCATTTTCTTTCTTTGCGATCCGCACAAAGGAAGAGGGAGAAGAACCAGTAAGTAGAATTCTTGAATCAAAAATTAAACCCCCATTTTATAAATCCCATGGATTTCTGAATGGTGAGTTAGCAGGAATTCCAAGATTTGAAAAATCCAAAATGGTCGGAAAGCAGCCATTTGTTTATGTAGATTTGGAAGACAGTAAAGTTCCGGTTAAGGTTCGTATGGAAGCGTATACACCTTTTATTCCGCTGGATGCAGACAATTCTGGTATTCCAACAGCAATTATTAAATATAAAGTGTCTAACCCGACAAATAAACCTATTGATGTGTCTGTTGTTGGTACAATGGCGAATGTAGTTGGTTTTGATGGATATGATGTTTTCAATAATGTTAAACTGGTAGATCAGGTTGAAAATGAATATCGTGAAGAAGCTGGATTAAAAGGCTGGTATTATAAAGCAAAAAATCTTACAGAGAAAGATATGAAATTTGGTTCCATGTCAATTGCAACTACAAATGAAAATGGAATCAGCAGAAAGAAATGGCTTCATGGTCAGTGGACTGATAACGCACAGGATTTCTGGGATGATTTTGTTGAAGATGGAAAATTAACAGAAGAAGAGGAAATTGAAGCAAAAGGATGTGACCTTCTTGCTCATTATGACTTCAGCTTCTTAAACCTGAAGGAGAGAATCAGTTCTATCTGCTGTTCTGAAACAATCAAACCAAACGAGGAAAAAGAATTTGAATTTTTAATTTCCTGGTATTTCCCAAATCGTCCTAAGGGATGGATTGAGTATGATGCTGATTTAGAGCGTTACAGAAATGGTGGTTATGACATCATTCGTAACTATTATGCTACTTTATTTAAGGATGCATGGGATGTAAGTAAATATGTAGTAAATAAGAAAGACTATCTTGAAGGAAGCTCCAAAGATTTTGAGAATGCATTATTTAATACGTCACTTCCGGCGTATGTTATTGATGCAGTTGCATCAAATATTATGTCAATGAAGAGCCATTGCTGCTTCCGTATTGAAAATGGCAATTTCCTTGGATGGGAAGGTATTCGTGACTACGTTGGATGTGGACAGGGAAATGTTAACCATGTATGGAACTATGCGACTGCTGTTGCAAATCTGTTCCCGGAACTTGAAATTACAATGCGTAATGTAGAGTTTAACGTAGAACTGGATGATGATGGATGCATGCCTTTCCGTGCAAGAAAATGTCTGGGAGAAAGCAGATGGGATATGATTCCAGCCTGCGACGGAGAATTTGGTTCTATTCTCAGAATTTACAGAGAGTGGAAATACACTGGTGATGATGAATTCCTCAAAGGCATCTGGGACAATATGATGAAGGCACTGGAATTCTCTATTAAAGAGTGGGATACAGATGGAGACGGTGTTCTGGATGGAAAAATGCATGTCACATATGACATTGAGTTCTATGGTCCAAATACAATGACAAACACCATTTATCTGGGTGCTATCAAGGGTGTTGTAGAAATGGCAGAACATCTTGGCAAACAGGATATTGCAGATAAATATCGTGCTTTGTATGAAAAGGCTTCTGTATTAGTTGATGAGAAGCTGTTTAACGGCGAATATTATATTCAGGAGCTTGAAGACGTAGATGCATATCGCTATCAGTATGGTATTGGCTGCCTCACAGATCAGCTCCTTGGCCAGTTCATGGCTCAGGCAGCAGGACTTGGATATGTGCTTCCAAAGGAACATGTAAAGAAAGCTTTGCAGTCTATTTATAAATATAATTTCAAGGAATGCATGGATGATGTTCCTAATGTACAGAGAACATATGCATTGAATGACGAAGCTGGACTGGTTCTCTGCTCCTGGCCGAAAGGTGGAAGACCGAGATTCCCATTTGCATATTGTGATGAGGTATGGACCGGAGTTGAATATCAGGTTGCCGTAACCATGATTAAAGAAGGTATGATTGAAGAGGCCTTTACAATTATCAAGGCTATCAGAGATCGTTATGACGGTTATAAGAGATGCCCATGGAGTGAAACAGAAGCTGGTCATCATTATATCAGACCAATGTCCAGCTATTCTCTGATTCCAACACTGGCAGGTTATAGCTGTGATATGGTAAATAAGACAATGTCATTTGCACCTGTAATTAATGAAAAAGACTATACTACATTCTGGATTAATGGAAAAGGCTGGGGAACTTATCATCAGACAATTGATGATAAGGGAGAAGCCAAGAAAGAAGTAACCGTATTGTACGGAAATATTGACGATGTAAAGGTAGAATAATTATGGAGCAGGCTCTTGAAAGAGCCCTTAAAAGATCAGAATCTGAAGGAAAATGGCGGCAAAGATATCATTTTACGCCGCCGGTTTCCTGGATGAATGATCCTAATGGGCTAATATATTATAAAGGACTTTATCATCTTTTTTACCAGTATAATCCTAAGAGTTGTAAATGGGATTCTATGAACTGGGGACATGCTGTCAGCGAAGATATGATCCACTGGAAAGATATGCCGGTTGCATTAAGACCTGATCAGGAGTATGATTGCCATCCAGAAGGCGGTTGCTTCTCCGGAAGTGCTGTGGAGAAAGACGGTGTTTTATTCCTTTTTTATACAGCAACAACGCAAATTGATGGAACAGTACGTCAGACACAGTGTATTGCGACTTCAAAAGATGGTGTGAATTTTGAAAAATATGAAGGTAATCCGGTGATCAAAGAGCCGCCACAGGGATTTTCCAATGATTTTCGTGATCCGAAGGTGTTTAAGAATCATGGGAAATGGTATATGGTGGTTGGCGGATGCATAGGAAGTGCCACCTCTGATGGAGATGGTCGCATTTGCCTATATGAATCGGATGATCTTTATAATTGGAAGTACAAGGGAAATGTTCTGGAATCCAACGGTAAACTGGGAACCATGATGGAATGTCCGGATATGTTTGAATTGAATGGGAAATGGGTAGTCACATGTTCTCCTATGAATCATCCCGACTATAATAAATCTCTTTATTGTGTAGGAACAATGGATTTTGAAAATTGTATTTACACAATCGAAAAAGTGGGAAATATGGATGTTGGGTTTGATTATTATGCTCCGCAGTCTTTTACAGATAAAGATGGAAACAGAATACTGGTTGCATGGCAGAATGGATGGCTGTGGATGCCCTGGTGTATAGACTGGGGTCCAACCAGTCAGGAAAATTGGAGAGGCTGCCTGAGTGTACCGCGTAAAGTACAATTGGATAGTGAAAACAATTTGTGCATGTATCCGGTAAAGGAAGTTGAGTCTCTGGTTTCGCAGATTGTTACCTATACGGATGTGGAAATTGGTGAAAAAGCAATCAAGCTATATGATGATCCAAACAGAAGTAATCGTATACTTTTTAAATTAGATATTACTAAGATTGAATCAAGAAACCTGGAGATTTGTGTCCTTGGAAAAGAATCCGGTTATACTGCAATTCAGATTGATTTTCTGTCTAAGATTATTACTTTGGACAAAAGTCATGGAGACCACTATGAAGGCGGTAGAATGAACTGTCCATTTGAACTGCATGATGGTTGTCTGGAACTTTGTATTCTGGTTGATCACAGTAGTGTTGAACTCTATGTGAATCACGGAGAAAGATGTATTACAACAAATGTATATCCGGAAGAGAATCAAACAGAGTGCTGGATTCGCACACCGTATAAAAAAGCAGTAGTGGATTATGTGCAGATAGATTTTCTTGATTCATCATGGGAAATGCAATAAGCTATCTGTATAGATGTAGGGATAAGGGACAATTGTATATTGTTTTTTCAGAGGGATGGAGTATTCCATCCCTTTGAGTTTGTGGTGCGTAGAATCAAAAAAGCTCAGCCCTATTTTTAACAGAATCAGCTTCTGTAATCTGCCGAATCACTCTGCAGGGATTTCCGGCGGCAAGGGAATTCGCAGGGATATCTCTGGTTACTACACTTCCTGCGCCGATCACGCAGCCTTCTCCGATGGTAACACCAGCTGTAATAACTACATTACTGGCAATCCAACAGTTGGAACCTATTGTGATTGGTTTTCCATATTCGTCATCATAGCCGGTTCCGTCGTCTTTAAATTTTATATTGCGCTCCTGCCAGCGAAATGGGTGCATCGGAGTTGCAATTGTACAGTTAGGACCGAAAAACACACTGTCCCCAATTGTTACCGGGCAGGTATCCAGTACAGTAAAATTGAAATTTGCGTAACATCCATTTCCCATAGTAGTAAAAGGACCATAGTCAAAATAAATGGGTCCCTGAAGGAAGCATCCTTCCCCATGATTGGGGAGAAGTTCATCTAAAATTTCTTTACGTTTTTCTTCTTCGGTGTCAAAGGTATCATTGTAAAGTTTGGACAAACGATGGCCTTTGGTTCTTAATTCTGTAAGTGTCTTATCGCTTGGATCATATATCTTGCCTGCAAGCATTTTTTCCTGTTCTGTCATTGTGTGCCTCCTGTTAAAGTTGAAGATAGAGTTAGGGACTTGTTTTATGCAGCTGTTTTATAATACCACAAAATTAAGGAAAAAGAGAATGAAACTTGCGAAACTATTTTTCACACAAAAACTAATTTTTTGACACATTTTTATAACAAAAATGACTATCAGATTACTCGTGCAAATGGTAAATTATAGTCAAATAAAACAAACGTGATTTTTAAATGAAAGGAGAATTAAAACATGAAAAAGAAAATGGTATGCATCTTAATGGCAGGCGTTATGGCCTCACTTGTACCGGCACAGATGGTCTTCGCAGAGGGCGACAGCGGAGAGAAAACAGTTGTAAAATTCCAGACCTGGAACCCAGGGGATGAGGAATATACACATGCAATGCTGGAGAAATTCGAAGAGGAGCATCCGGACATTCAGATTGATTATACTTTTATGCCGTATACAGATCATGTAGAGAAGCTGAAAGTTGATCTTTCTGCAGGAGATGCTGCAGATGTTTACGGAGCAATGTATAAAGAATTCCGTGACTTCGAAGAAGATCTGACCCCATATATGGCTGAGAAATACGGTGATGACTGGACCTCTAATTTCAATGAATATGCAATGTCCCTTCTTCAGGGTGACGACGGCGAATATTACGCAGTTCCTCTGGGACTCAGCTATGCCGGATATGTATGGGCAAACATGTCTTACTTTGATAAATATAATCTGGAGCTTCCGACCAACTATGATGAACTGAAAGAAGTATGCCAGACATTCCGTGACAATGGTGAATATCCTCTGGTAATTGGAGCAAAAGATTCCTGGATCAACATTGATACCTGGATGAATATTGCAGCTGATATTAATACTGAGAAGCTGTATTCCGCAATTGAAGGCGAGACTCCATTTACAGATGAGGACCTGGTTCAGTCCTTCCAGATTTGGCAGAACTGCTTTACAGACGGTGTTTTCCAGGATGGAGCACTTGGCGTAGGAATGTATACAGATTCCACTGATATGTACCAGAAGGAAGGTTCCATTCCTATGATTCTCAATGGTTCCTGGGCACTTGGCGCTTATATGGATAGTGATGAGCAGAGCCAGGAAGTTTATAACAGTGAAGGTGCAAACCATAAGATATTCTTAATGGATTGGAATAACGATGGAAAGATTGCACCAGTGGAAGAAGCTGTTGATGTATCTCTGGCAATCAACAATCAGTCCAAGGTTAAAGATGCTGCATGGACATTTGTTGACTGGATGATTCATGAAGGCGCAGATACTCTTGTAAACGGACAGTTACAGTACATGCCGGCACGTAACGACATGGAGCTTAATGTAGAAGGTTTGAACGAGAATGGTACTGAAAATCTTGAATACTGTGTAGAGCAGGGTAAAAATAATGTAGGCGGATACAGAGAAATGGCTTATGCAGAGCTGAAAGAGACAATCAGCAATGAGCTTACAGAACTTGCTCTGGGAGATGTTACACCAGAAGAGGCAGCAGAGACGATTGAAGCAGCTTCCCAGGCACAGGAAAGATAAATTTTATTAAGTATAAAAAGGAGGAAAATCATGGCCTCAGCTCGAAAAAGGAAAGATTGCTTTACCAGCTTTCTGTTTGTACTTCCCCTTTTGGCATTGTTTCTTGTTTTTTTTGCTTATCCTATTATTTATAACATTGTCATCAGCTTCTATGACTGGAATGGAATCAGCGTAGAAAAAGTTTTCGTAGGTTTCGCAAACTACAAAAAGCTCTGGGCTGATCCTGTAATGCAGAAAACATTTCGAAATTTTGTCATTATTGCAATAACCACTACGGTTGTTCAGTCAGCACTTGGACTTATGCTGGCATCCTTTTTCATCAGAAAGATAAAGTTTTCTGGATTTTATAAAATCCTTTTTTATCTTCCGGCAATCTGTACCTCCACAATTGTTGGTACTGTATTTTCGAAAATTTTCGAAACAAACCGTGGTTACTTGAATGTGATCCTGCGGGCACTTCATCTGGATTTTTTCTGTCAGCAATGGCTTGCAACACCGAAGACCGCACTTGCATGTCTTTTGTTCGTAAATATCTGGCAGTGGACCGGTTATAGTATGTTGATGTATTACACCAACATGCTGAACATTCCACAGGATCTTTATGAGTCAGCGACTATTGATGGTGCAGGCAGCTTTAAACAGTTTATTTACATAACTTTCCCACTTCTTCGCGGTACTCACATTACCCTGATTATTTTGGACATTCTGGGTGCGCTGAAGTTTTTCGATCTTTCTTATGTATTGACTGATGGTGGACCGGCACATGCTACTGAGACTTTTTCTACATATATATATATACGAAATCATTTAGTACGTTTCAACAGGGACAGGCTTCCACCATTGTTGTATTTATGTTTTTGATTGCTATGGTGCTGACCGTTATTCAGTTGAAAATCTATTATAAAAAAGACAGGAAGGAGATGAACTAGCCGATGAAAAATTCACTATCTTATAAAATAGTTACTCAGGTTATCTGTGTGATTCTGCTGGTTATCTTAGTCTTTCCACTGTATTTGATGGTAGAAAAGTCCCTGGCAGTTAATGGACTTGGAAACTATACAAAAGTATTTGAGTATTTCAACTTGCTTCCCAATATTATTACAAGTATTATTGTGGTAGGAGGAACGCTTATTGTTGTCTCAATTGTAGTTTCCATGGCAGCATACGCATTTTCCAAACTGGAATTTCCACATAAGCAGGCTGTTTATTATCTGATTCTTACAGGTATGATGATCCCTACATCTGCATTAATCTTTCCGCTTTATCAGATCGTAAGGGGACTTCATCTGAACAATACCGGATGGTCATTGGTATTTCCATATGCTACGGCAAGTGCCTGCTTTAATCTTATGGTTCTGACCAACTACTACAATGCATTGCCGGATGAACTGATCGATGCAGCGAAAATCGATGGTGCAAACAAATGGACTACATTTATACAGATCATGCTTCCAATTGCAAAACCAGGTCTTGTTTTTGTACTGATCCAGACCTTTTTATCTGCATGGAATGAACTTCAGATGGCGATCATTTTCATTAATGATACTTCGAAACAGCCGCTTTCTGTTGTGCCGCTTCGGTTTGCACAGACAACTTCCAGTTCCGGCTTTACTATTAATAACCTGTTTGCAGCGTGTATTATCTGTCTTTTGCCGATTGCGGTTTTCTATATCTTTGCATCCCGGCAGCTGATGGCAGGACTTACTGCAGGAGCTGTGAAGGGTTAAGCTAAAGGACGGCCTGTTTTATGAAAAAAAATTCTTCGCACAAAACGCTTAGTATTGTGAAACGTATCAGCATTACGAATATTGGAATCTTTATCATTGCCTGTATCTTAAGTATTGTGGCAACTTTAAAGCTGAATGTGGAGTACCATATTGACCGGGATGCACAGATGATGAAGGTCTATATTTCCAATACTCTAAGTTCGATTGATAATACTCTGAAAGATATGGGAAGGGTTTCGCTGATCGCGTTTTCCGATCAGACGGTGCAGGATATTCTGAAAGGTACTGATTATTCTTTTGATGAGAAAATGGAGAACGAAGAGTATCTTAAAAAACTCTATTCTTCTATGATTTCAATCAGGGATGATGTGCGGGGAATTTATATTTTTAATAATGAGGATATGGTGTTTTACAGTGATACCTGGAATCCATTTTTGGGATTTGACTGGAATGTAGAATCTTTTTTTCAGGATGTAAAGATAAATTCTGACCTTTCTACAAATATTTCGGGATGTCATATGTATGTGGGTACGCTGCCTGAGGGATTTAAGTACACACAGACTTATACAAAGAACATTTTCCAGGAGAATAATATTTATCTGGTCCGTCCCATCCGCAGTTTTTCCCCCTTTGAGGTAATCGGTTATATTGCACTGCGAACCCCTATCCTTACTTTGCAGAAAATATGCAGCAATTATCTGGAGGATAATATTTCCTATATTGTTGCTGACGAAAATAACAATATTGCATGCAGTTCCAATGAGAGGATCATCAGCCAAAATCTGAAGGATGTCTATCCAGAGCTACTGGATCATATGAATGGCGCAAAAGGATCTTTTAGTCTGACATTAAATCAGGAAAAATATCTCTGTGCGTATCAGCGTTCCGATTACAGCAACATGCTTCTGATCACTCTGAAAACATATGAATCCATTTATGATGAATTAAATATTCTGGTGATAACCTGTATTATAATCACTGCGATAAGTGCACTTGTTGTATTGTTCTGTGTATATGGTTTTACCAGGAAAAATCTGAAAAGACTTACGGATTTTTCCCTTGATATCCAGAATTTCCAGCCAGGAGATCTTACCAGGCAGTATGATGTGGGGTATATGGATGAGGTTGGCGTATTGAAGGATTCCTTTAACAAAATGATCCGCCGTCTCAATGATCTGGTTATTTCGGAATATCAGGCAAGGGATCAGCTTCAGAAGGCTGAAATTTCCGAACAGAAAATGGCTATGCTGTATCTGAAACAGCAGATCAATCCTCATTTTCTTTACAACACGCTGGATATGATCCGGTTGAAGGCGGCGATCAATAAGGATACGGAAGTATCACAGATGCTGATGAAGCTGGTCAGCTTTTACCGCTTGAGCACCAAGGTGCATGATTCTATGGTGACGGTCAGAAAAGAAGTGGATATGCTGGATGCGTATATGAGTCTGATGTGTTATCGGTACCCTGAGATCAGGTATCACTCGGATATTATGCCGGAAGCAATGGATATGGAAATTCCCAATTTTATTTTGCAGCCATTGCTGGAAAACAGTCTGATGCATGGTTTGAAGGACAGACGGTATCAGGGCTCGGTTACGCTGAGAATCTGTGTAAATGAACAGGATAACAGCGAATTGGATATCTGGCTTTCTGATGATGGAATTGGAATTCCGGATGACAAAATGGAAGAATTAAATGCGTATAATGCAAAAGACAGTGAAGCTCTTTACCGGGTGCAGACCCAAAGTCAGGGAGACCGCACACATCTGGGCGTGATCAACGTGATCAGCAGACTGAAGCTTTATTATCAGGAAAATGCAGAGGTCATTTATACGCGAAATAAAACCGGAGGAACTACTGTAAAAATAAAAATTAAGACAGCGAGTGAAAGACATGAATAATTGCAGAGTACTTTTAGCGGATGATGAGGCTGCTATTCTGGAAGGCTATAAATTGCTTTTTGATTGGGAAAAATATCAGTGTGAGATTGCAGGGACGGCTATGGATGGTCAGGAGGCTGTGGAGAAAGCGCGTGAACTGAAGCCGGATATTGTGATCATGGATATCAATCTTCCCAAGCTGAATGGCCTTGAGGCAATACGCGCTATTCAGGATACGGCTCCGGGGAATCATCCGATTTATATGATCGTGGTTACCGGATATGATGAGTTTTCCTATTGTCAGGAGGCTTTAAGGCTCCGTGTCTCGGACTTTCTTTTGAAACCTATTGATTTCGATGTTTTCGGGGAAGTTATTCAGGGAATTGTCCAGAAAATAATGGAGAATCCAAACCGGCAGCCTGTATTATCTGAAACGTTGAAAAAAATAGTCGGTTATATCAATGAAAATCTCGAGAATGAGGATATGCGGCTGACTCTGCTTGCAGAAAATATGAATATGAATCCCAATTATATCAGCCAGCTGTTTAAAAAGGAGCTGGGATGTGGATATCATGCGTATTTGAACCAGGCACGTGTGGAAAAAGCTAAAATTTATCTGAGACAAACCAACGAGCCAATCACAGCTGTGGCAGAGAAAGTTGGTTTTAGTGATTATCGTATTTTTACGAAAATATTTAAGGGAATTGTAGGAGAAACGCCTTCACAGTTCCGAAAATAAACATATGGGAGGTAAAATTATGGTTTTAAAATTAAACGAGTTCCGTGACAAGCTGGCAGGATGCTGGGCTGGAAAAAATGTAGGCGGTGTTCTTGGTGCACCTTTTGAGTGTAAGAGAATGGTTCCTGATGTGGATTTCTATATCCAGGATCTTTCCATGGGACCACCTGCAAATGATGATCTGGATCTTCAGATCGTATGGTTGGCAGCAGTGGAGCGCTATGGCAGAAACGTGAATGCCTCCATTCTTGGCGATTACTGGCTTTCCTATGTGATCCCAAACTGGGTTGAGTACGGAACCGGAAAAGCAAATCTGAAAGCCGGAATTGTTCCGCCTATGTGTGGTGATGTGGACAATACATATAAAAACAGTAATGGCTGCTGGATCCGTTCTGAGCTTTGGGCGTGCCTGGCACCTGGACATCCGGAAATTGCAACCAGATATGCATTTGAGGATGCAATTGTCGATCATGCAAACGAGGGAATGTATGGTGAAATTTTCACAGCTGCGCTTCAGAGTGCTGCGTTTGCAGAAAGTGACCGTGAGAAACTGATTGATATCGGACTTTCCTATATTCCGGAGGACTGCGCTGTTGCAAGAGCAATCCGTAAAACCGTAGAATGCTATCATAATGGCATTGATTATCTGGAAGCAAGAAAAATTGTGCACAATACTGCGCCGGGAACCTTTGGTATCCAGGAATACAAGCTGAGTGAGATTCCAAAGGAAAACAATGAGGGAATGGAGATTGGAGAGCCTGGCTTTGATGCACCAGAAAACGTTGCCTTTGTAGTACTTGGTCTTCTTTACGGAGAAGGTGATTTCGGAAAGAGTCTTATTATCGCCAATAACTGTGGTGAAGATACAGACTGTACCTGCGCAACTCTTGGCGCGCTTCTGGGTATTATTTATGGTGCTTCCGGACTTCCGGAGAAATGGACAAAACCACTTGATGACAAAATTGTAACCATGTGTATTGATAAAACAAGTCATGGAATCTGGGTTCCAGATACGGCGACAGAATTGGCAGAGCGTATTCTTCGTGTAGTTCCGGGCTTCCTGGGACAGGATCTCTGCGATGCTTTTGCAGAGGGCGGAATGACTATTGAATGCCTGGAAAAAGAGGCTCTGTTCTGCAATAAGACAACAGATTATCTGCCATTGATCAATGGAAATGGGAAATCAGAGGAATTGCCGATCCGTGATCTGTGCGCTCTTTCTTCCTATGTGGCAAGATATCAGTTCCCGGCATTCAGTGTTATGGTGGATTATGAGGATTCTGTTTTCTTTACACCTGGCGAGAACAGAAAGTTTAAGGTTAAGGTTGTAAATTCCAATACCATGAGAGAGCAGCAGTGGGTAAAAATCAAGCTGTATCTTCCAGAAGGAGTTACTGCTGTGGGTGCATCTACAGCAGAGCTGCCATTGAATAACCTGTATCTTTCCTGTGCAGAAAAAGAATTTGAAATCAATACAGAGGGCTTTAGTGACAGCCGGCTGGAGCTGATCGTGGATGTTTCCCTTACAGGAAGACATTCAAACGGACCTGTGAAGGTTGTGTTATTTGCGGGAAAATAAGGAGAATATAGAGTATGTATATTGCAATTGACGGAGGTGGAACGAAGACAGAATATCTGCTTCTGGATAAGCATTTCCAGGTAGTGGATCACTACCTGGGCGGTTGTCTGAACCATGATCTTCTGGGAAATGGGTGGGCAGATGTTTCGTTGGCTTTAAAAGCTTCCATAGATGTTTTGCTGGAGCGTAATGGACTGACTGTTTCAGATATTGAGGCAGTTGCGGCTGGTATTTCCGGGCTGGATACTGCCAGGGATCAGCAGCAGGCTGATACGTGTTTCTCTTCAGCTGGCATTTCCCGTTTTCTTGCAATTAACGATGGATAGCTCCCCATTGCAGCCGAGAACCCGGCTGCGTGGGGAGTTTCTCTTAATTGTGGAACAGGGATGTGCTGTGCGGCAATTGATTCTTCAGGTAACCGGATCAAACTGGCCGGAATGGATGAATGGTCAGGGGATGCGGGGGGCGGAAATTGGATTGTGATGCAAATGTATCGCAAGGTTTACGAAAACCTGATTTTAAAGGATGTTAGTACACCGTTTGTAATGGAATATATGAAAGTGATGAATCTTGGCAGTAAGGTCGATTTTATAAATTCATGGTCAGATTTGAAAGACGGGGAGAATACAGAATGTAAGGTTCAGCATCGTAAGATCATCCGGCTTTTTTTTGAACTTCTCGAGCGCTCTAATCCAGAGGTACAGGCTCTTGCAAATCAGATGATAAAGTGCGCGGCCTACACCATCAATGCAGCAGTTCGGGAGCTTCATTTTTTCGGTGAAAAAATTCCGGTGTATCTCTCAGGCTCCATTTTGACCAAGGCTGCTTCCTCGGGGTATCTGTCGATGCTGAAGGAAGCTCTTTCGTGTATCTGTCAGGGGAAACTGGAGGTGCATATGTGCGCGAAAAGACCTGTGGAAGGGGCAGTGCAGTTGCTGAAGGGATAAGAAAAAGGACAATAATATTATTATCCCAACACATTTGATTATCTCCCAAAAAGATGCTATTATTGGGAGAAAGTAAAGAAGTTTGGGAGAATGGAGTTGGAAATATATTATGAAGTTTTGCAAAATGCTGATCAAAACTGACAAGAATAGTATTAGCTGAAAAAACTGGTTGATGAGGGTGCTATGATTATACAGCAGGACATACTGGCGTTTTTGTGGAATATGGGGGAAGTTCAGATTGATGAATTTGAAGTCTTTGAGGGAAAAGAACAAAATAAAATAGAAAAACCATAGCACAGAGTGAGAATATTACAGACAGGAGCAAATGATGAATATATTTCAAAATATTTTACCATATGGCGTATTTGGAAAATCGAGAGCAATTAATGCAGAAAATCCCACAGGCGAAAAGGGAAAAGGAGGAATGGCTTCCAGTAATCTTGGAAAGGGAAGAAAGGGAAGTCCATGTCTTAAAAACATAGAACCTGGAAGTACTACTGTGCTTGCGGATATTTCAGGATGTGGAGTAATTAATCACATTTGGATTACTGTGGATAATAAAACAACTGATGGAGATTGCTTTGTACTGAGGGATCTTATTTTGCGCATGTCTTGGGACGATGCCAAAAGTCCGGCAGTAGAAGTACCATTGGGTGATTTTTTTTGCTGTGGGTTCGGAAAAGAATGTTATATTAATTCCTACCCAATAGTAGTTGCACCATCAAGAGGCTTGAATTCTTATTTTTCAATGCCATTTAGGAAAAAAGCCAGAATTGAGCTGGTTAGTCAACATAAAAATGTAATCCCTGCGTTTTTCTATCAGATTGATTACTGTCTTTATGATACATTGCCAGATACCATGTTATATTTTTTCGCAAAATGGAACAGAGAATCTGTAACTGTTAAAAAGAAAGATTATACGATTTTGGATAATGTATATGGAAAGGGAATTTATGTAGGAACCTATCTGGCACTACAGACATTGGAAAGATATTGGTGGGGAGAAGGAGAAGTAAAATTTTATTTGGATGGTGATGAGGAATATCCTACCATCTGTGGAACTGGAATGGAAGACTATGTAGGAGGATCCTGGAGCTTTGCAAAAGAGAACCAGGAAAAAATGACAGAGCAGACGTATTCGACTCCATTTCTGGGATATCCTTATTATTCTAATCATGATGATTTAACAGTTCATCCGTATCATAATGATGACTGTCCACCAATGCGTGGAATGTATAGATTTCATATTCCGGATCCGATTTATTTCCAGCAGAATATTAAAGTAACGGTTCAGCAGATTGGAATGTCTCATAATGGGTTATTTGAACGTCAGGATGATGTTTCAAGTGTAGCTTACTGGTATCAGGAAGACAGGGAGATGTCAAAATATTGTCCATTGCCGCCGAAGGAAGAAAGATGGCCGAGGTAGAATAATTATGGAACAAGCTCTTGACAGAGCCCTCAAAAGATCAGAAATTAAAGAGTATAAGTTTTAAATTCAGAGGTGCATATGTGCACGAAAAGACCTATGGAGGGGGCAGTGCAGTTGCTGAAAGGGTGTATATTATTATCTACGGTCTAAAGCCAGCGCCTTAAGGCGCTGGCTTAGCATTCAAGGCTCGTAGGGCGACTAAAAATTATTTTACCACTACATAATTGGTTCTCTCCGGATTATCAGAAGCTAATACTTCCAATAAACGGAATGCCGGACCGGAAGGATGCGTTCGTCCTCCCTCCCAGGCCTCGACTGTTTTCTTGGATACGCCCATATATGCAGCAAAAACACTTTGCGTCATTCCTGCTTTCATTCTGATGTTCCGGATTTCTGCACTGGAATATTCCTTTACAGGTGCAATCGTATAAGTCTTAATACGTGCAGTGCCCTGACCTTTTTCATATGCAATTGCTTCTTGCAAGCCTTGCTTTAAATCATCAAATAATGTACTCATAAAAATCAACTCCTATTTTTGGCAGCCTCATTTTTTAAAGATTTTACCAATTTTCTAAGCACATTTTTTTCTTCTGTAGAAAGATTTTCCTGCTCCTTTTTTTCAAACGCTGTAATAAGATAAAGCATTTCATATTCTGCAAAATCTGTATAACAGACACGTACACTTCCGCTTTTTCCTTTATTTTCAAGAGGAAAACGAACTTTACGGATTCCACCAGTCCCTTCCATAACAGGACCGGATTCAGGGTCTTTTAATAACATGATTTGCAAAGAATGCAAATCATTATCATCAAGCCCAATTTCCTTCCAGCGTTTGGTAAAAAGTGGAACTTCAATAAAAGTTCTCGTCATTAGTATCCACCTTTCTATCATTTCTACTATTATATTACGCCCTATTTTATAGGGTGTCAACTTAAAATCTACTGAGTAATACGCTGATGATGGTACGGGTGATTTAGGCGAATGTTATTTATTCCGATATGAGGCTTTTTATCTTTGTAAATATCAGAGCTATCATCAATATCAAAAGGTACAGAAATATGATTGTGATGGAAGATGTTTTTTGCTTTAGAGCAAAGAGGGAATGGCAGAAATTGCATTTTATATATAGCATATATGAGAATATTATAGTATACTTATTGTATACAAAGTCAATGTTAATGCGAGGAAGAATGGAGCTGATCAAATGAATATTATATGTTTTCATAATCCAGATGAGGAGAATGGCTATTTAAGTAATTGGTATCTATCTCAATTTAGTATAAATGGAATTCAATTTTCTTCTATGGAACAATATATGATGTATAAAAAGGCGGTTTGCTTTAAAGATGATGATATTGCGAAAAAAATATTGGGTTCCACAGATGTGGCAAGGATAAAGGCACTTGGACGGCTAGTTAGAAATTATAATGATAGTTATTGGAGCGGAATAAAACAGATCGTTGTTTATGAAGGATTATTGGCAAAATTTAAGCAGAATGAGGATTTAAAAAGAAAGCTGCTGGGGACGGGGAATAATGTACTGGCAGAATGTGCGGTAAGAGATCAAATATGGGGAATTGGATTATCCATGAAAAATCCTGATCGATTTGAACCTGAGAACTGGAATGGACAAAATTTACTGGGATATGCATTAATGATGGTACGGGAAAGCCTATAGATATACGACCTGTAATGTCTATTGTTTTTTATATTCATTAAAGTCAGCTCCTTAACACCGATGGAGCAGCAGGAATCCATGTTTGCGGCTTTATGTTGCATTAGTGGGCAGATCAAAGAGAGATTGTTTATTCTTTTAAATGGAGAATGCCCTATGTGTCCTATGGAACCAGATATTCTGCTCACGGATGCGATTCGTTATGATCATAATGCCAGATACTCTTTTATGACAATTGATGATTTTATTGACATGGGGCTTAGATCATCAGATGAGAAAAAGTATTATATTGAAAACCTGTGCGTCGCATTCTCGTTACTTCAGTGATGAGTTAGGGCAATTTACCTGGATGTAGAAGACATGGAAACCGGGGAACATATTTTCTGAAAATAATATGAAAAATTGATTGAAAAATATCACAGAATAAAATATACTACTTATGAGTATGCTACTCGTGAGTAGTATATTTTGTTTGAGTTGCTTATGATTTAACAACGAGGAGGCTGCTTATGATAGGGAGATTAGACGAGCTAAATCAATTAGAGCGATTTTATAATAGTTCCAAATTTGAATTTTTGACAATGTATGGAAGACGTAGAATTGGTAAAACAACTATATTAAGAGAATTTGCAGGCAGGCATAAAGCCCTGTTTTTTTCTGCACAGGAGAAGAATGATTCTTTGAATCTTCTGGACTTTTCCAAGATGGTGCAAACATTTTTCGAAGGCTCTTTTATATCTTCTTTTCAAAATTGGGAAGCTGCATTTGAATATATTACAGGAAAAATTTCAGACAAAAAATTAGTATTGATTATTGATGAGTTTCCTTTTCTGGCAGAACCGAATCCTTCAATTAAGAGTATTTTGCAGCATACGATCGACCATGTCTGGAAAGGAAAAAACATTTTTCTTATATTATGTGGATCCAGTGTTAGTTTTATGCTAAATGACGTTATGGGATATAAAAGTCCGTTATATGGCAGAATTACTGGAAATATGGAAGTAAAGCCTTTCGATTATTTGGAAAGTGCGGAATTTTTCCCAAATTATAGTAAAACAGAGAAAGCGATTGCTTATGGAATTCTGGGCGGTGTTCCAAGATATCTGGAGGCGTTTTCCTCTGAGATTTCACTGGAGGAAAATATAAAAAATAATCTGCTTATGGAAGGGGCCTTTTTGAATGATGAACCCCAGACACTTTTGAGGATTGAATTAAGAGAGCCTTCAGTATACAATTCCATTTTAGAGGCGATTTCTAATGGATGTAATAAGGTTTGTGAGATTGCAGACCGAATCCATGAAGAGAAAAGCAAGTGCAGCAAATACATGCTTACATTGCAGACCTTGCGACTGATTGAGAAGTGTGTTCCCTGTACTGAGCCAGAAACAAGTAAAAAAGGGATTTATGAAATAACAGATAATTATTATAAGTTCTGGTATCGATTCCTTTTTACAAATCAGAATTATTATTCCATGCTGGGTCTGGAGCTTTCCTGCGAAGAGATTCTGGAAAATGTGAATGATTATATGGGACCTGTTTTTGAAAAAATATGTGAACAATATCTGATTCGGGCTGCGCGTGCGAAGAAACTTCCGTTTATTCCATATAAAATGGGAAAATGGTGGGGGAATAATCCATTGATAAAAGCGCAGGATGATGTTGATATACTTGCGTTTGATAAAACGGGAAAGAAAGTGTTGCTCTGTGAATGTAAGTTTCGAAATAAACCAATGCCTATGGAAGAGTATGATGACCTGGTTATGGCTGCAGAAATGTTTAAAAATGCAGAGGAAAAGTATCTTATGTTTTTTAGCAAATCTGGTTTCACAGAGTCAGTAAAGGAAAGGGCGGTGCGAGAAAACGCGGTGTTGCTTACAATCGAAGACTTGTATTAGAGTCTTTTTCAGACCCGCTCTAAGGAGTATAAAGAATGAACAGAAAAAACTTTCTGAAAAATAAGAAAATCAACTGGATCAAAGTGATTATCCAGATATTGTCCTTCGCTTTAATTCCGGGCTTATTTGAAGGGGAATTTGCAGCTGTGGGAAATATTGTTTCCTGCATATACAAGGGGAATATTTCCTGGGAAAGTGTGAAGTATTCTGTATGGATGCTGGTGGCAACTGTGCCGGCAACAGTACTTGTGGGAAGGTTTTTCTGCGGATTTTTCTGCAGCTTTGGGGCAGTGCAGGATTTGTTATGGTTTGGCTCACATAGATTGCGGGCATTATTTCCGGGAAAAAGAAATCTGAAAAAGGCTGATCGGATATTCAGATTTGCCAAGTATGCAGTGCTTTTTTACTTTATAATATTCGTATGGAGTGGCGTAACAGCTGTGAAAACAGCCGGCCTGTGGCAGGTGTTTGGGCAGTATGTTTCATTTGGTCACTGGCCGGGACTGAAGCCTTTGCTTTCTGTTGGAGGAATTCTGCTTCTTGTGATCTTTATCGGCTCACTGTTTGTGCAGAGATTTTTTTGCAGATATTTTTGCCCTATGGGAGCAATTTATTCACTGATTTCACAGGCGTCTTTCCTGAAAATTGATAAGCCGCGGGACGGGTGCGGAAAATGTCATTTATGTACCTCGAAATGCCCCATGGGGATGGATCTTACGAAGAAAGACCGGATTGCCGGAGGAGAATGTATCAGCTGTCAGAAGTGTGTAAGCTGGTGTCCGAAAGGAAATGCGCGCTTTAGAAGCAGATATGGAGTGCTGATCGGAGTGGGCGTTACCTGTATTACAATCATGGTGTCACAGCTCTTTATAGCAGGAAATCTGGCTAGAGAGAAAATGGCAGATTCAGTGAAAAAAACGGCAGAAAATAATGCTGAAGGTAACTTTCAGAATGGTATTTACACAGGAACCGGTGAGGGCTACAGAGGCAAGGTGACGGTTACGGTAAAGGTTGCCGATGGGAAGATAACGGAGCTTGTACTGGATGATTATGCAGATGATAAGTCTTATATGGAGAGAGCGAAAAACAGGATTTTCCAGGAGATGATCAGCAGGCAGAATACAGATGTAGATGCAGTTTCCGGAGCGACTTACAGCAGTAACGGCTTGATTGAAGCTGTGAATAAAGCACTGGGAAATGAGGAAGGTGAAGGGAAGAAACCCGAACAGGAAGAATCTGAAGATAAGCAATCCTTTATAGAGGCTGGACGTTTTCAGAATCTGACAGATGGCATTTATACCGGCTCGGCCGATGCATTTCGAGGTGATGTGGAGGTTCAGGTTACAGTTGAAAAACAGAAGGTAACGGATATTTCCATTCTTTCCTATTGTGATACAGAGGAATACTTTTTCAAGGCAGCACCAGCTGTAATCGAACAGATGAAGGCTGAGCAGAGTCTGAATGTAGACGCGGTAAGTGGAGCAACCTACAGCAGTAATGGGATTATTCATGCAGTTGCAAATGCACTGGAGATTCCGGAGAATCAGTATGCACCAAGACCTGGCAGGAATCTGACTGCAAAGAAAAAGAACCATGGGCATATTGTGAAGCATGAGATAACAAGTCAGGAAGAGTATGAGGAAAAAGTAGAGAAATATTCAAAGTGATATGGTCATCCGAAAAAATAAAAGCTTCTGAATCAGATACAGGACTGAAAAATCCTGTATCTGTCAGAAGCTTTTATTTTTGATTTGTATCCATATTATTTTCTGCCATAGACAGATATTTATATGTTGGCAGAAAGTTAGTGCTTTTTGCCTGTCTATAGTATTGAATAAAAATACGTTCCATAATATTGGGAATCTGAGATTCAACCGGCTGAAATAGGATGATCAGATACTGCATGGAACTATATCTGGTACAGATATCCACACGCCGGATGGTGTTTTGGATAGCCTGTTCCATATGGGAAAGTGTCTGCTCAATTTCCTCAATATGAGCGGGAGTGTCCGAAGTGGCTTCCAGTGTGAGCATTACCAGATAGCAGCGGCTTCCGCTTCGGATAATGAGCTGTTGCATATATTCATACTGTCTGGAAAAATCCCGGTAATTCAGTTCAAGAGCACCTGCATAGCTGCCACTTTTGCGAAGCGCGTCTGCCACCTGCTGAAGATCCCTGGCAGTACCTGGTGAATCGGAAGAGGAATGACTGATCTGATGATAAAAGGAAAAGTGATTTTTACCATTTTGCTTTACATTGTATAATGCCTTATCTGCTTTGGAATAACAGTCTGCAAAGGTATCGCTGGTAGTGCACATATACAAACCGGCAGACAGAGCAGCATCTTTGATTTCAGGATCAGCTTCTGCGATGGAATGGAAGTGGTGGAAAAGCCGTGTCGTTAGTTTCGACACATTTTCAGCACTTATGTCTGGCAGAAACAGAAGAAATTCATCTCCACCAAGACGACAGGCAATACCGTTGGCTGTATAGCGTGAAAGCAGGGTTCCCAGATTCCTTAAGGCGCGGTCACCGGCCATGTGTCCATAAACGTCATTGATTTTTTTCAGATTATCCATATCAAGGAAAATAAGACAGCCGTTATGTTCCTGCATGAATTCTGCAATAAGCCGCTCTCCAAGGCTTCTCATAGGAAGACCGGTCAGGAAATCATAATTCTTTGAATCCTCCTGGTTCTTTATGGTGCTGACTACTTCTGAAATGAATTTGTTAATGGTGTGGTCAGCCTCTGGTGGAGCTGTTATTTCCTGTGTGCGGATATTGTGGAGAACAACACGCTTTTCATCTAATAGCTTTAAAAATACATCTGTAATTTCCGGATCAAACTGTTTCCCGCGGTTCTTACTGATTTCCTCCCGGATCATTTCCGGAGGAAGTGCATTTCGGTAAATTCTGCGGGAATTCATGGCATCATAGCTGTCTGCCATTGCGGTGATGCGTGCATGAATGGGAATTTCGACACCGGAAAGCCCGTCTGGATATCCATTTCCATCATACCGTTCGTGATGATTTCTGGCCACTTCAACAATATGAGGGACAAAGGTAATATCCTTCAGTATTTCTGCACCGACGACGGTATGTTTTTTTATCAGATTATACTCGTCATCTGTAAGTCTGGAGGGCTTGTTTAAGATCAGATCCGGAATACCAATTTTTCCAATATCATGAAGGTAAGCGGCATGCTTTAACTGCTGGATTTCCTCTGAAGACCATCCAAGTTCGGCTGCAATAAGTGCGGCATATTCTGCAACCCGGTAGGAATGTCCGCGGGTGTATTCGTCTTTAGCCTCGATGGTGGTGGACAAAGTCTGCATCATTTGCAGGGAAAGGAGCTCTGTCTGCTTCTGTTTGCGTTCCAGTTCCTGTTGCTGGCGCTCATTCTCTATATGCTGGATGCTTCGAAGAGTCCGGACAATGTTGACAAACAGCAGAATGAGCATTCCAATGCCGATAAAAAGACCGGACAGGGATGTGACAAAATATACAGAGACGCATTCAGCTGCAACGCAAAGCAAAACGAGCAAATGAGCCAGGAGCAGAAGATGGTCTGAGGCTTTTTTTCTGTGGCGGATGTAGAGGCAGAGATGGATAAACACCATCAGGAATGTACCTATCAGTATGATCTGTCCCAGGGGGAGGGTTTCAATGTAGTCTGCAATATTTGCTATGGCCAGAATAGAGCAGACTGTAAAATCCAGTAGGGAGATTCCGATTACAATATGATAAAGTCTGCGGTGAAGCCCATTCTGTACATTGTCTGCATAAAGCAGAAGGGGAATCGGTCCAAGAAGGATCATAACGAAGCATAAGGAAGCCAGGGCAGATGAGTTTGGAATCAGCAGCTGGCGGATCTTGGACTCACCCAGCATCCAGGTTGCTCCCATTATCATGCACCAGCCAAGATATTCCATGTCAAAGCTTGTGTGGTACACAAAACCAAGGGTAAGGCTGAAAAGAATGGTGGTCAGTCCTGCAAACAGGGTGAAAAATGCGATGTAAGTGGCCTGTCCGTAATGGTTAAAGATCAGCTGCCAGATGTCAGCTTTATCTCCGCAGAAAATCTGGTTCACAACACCGGAATAGTTGGAGGTGTAGGTGGTCAGTTCAATGCGGAGCTCCTTTCCGGCATCTTCATGGGAGGTGGAGCAGAAAATGAAACGGCTGGCGGAATTTTTCCCAATCAGACGGGTTTTACTGGTGCTGTACTGCTCTCTTAAGGTGCCGTTTATGTATAGGTTTACGTCCTGCAGGGAGGAACGAATCGCTATAGATGAGGCATCAAAATCTGCCGGAAGGGTAGATGTGATGACCATGGTTTCGCCTGCGGGAACATCATAGGAACCGGGAACTGTGATTTCTTCAGTGGTGCCGTCAGATTTTTCCCAGGTAAAGGTTCCGGGATAGAGGAGGGACGGAGAGTTTCCACTGACAGTTCTTTCATCAGCACCGAAAAACTGCATGAAAATGAACCATCCAAGAATGGCGAGCATCAGAAAATAGAAAATGTATCTTGGTCCCTGGCGGGCAGGGAATTTCTCCTTGGTCATGGTAATTCTCCTTGTATGTGAGTGGTGTTAAATTTTTGTGATTGTCAATTGTATTATACTATATATGAAAAGATTCATCAAAACATTATTATTCATAATGGTTGGAGAAATTTTTAAAATCTTTCAGAAATCTGACCGTTTCGGTATACGAAATTCCAATAAAGTGGTATAGTTAATCTAAATAAGTTTTACAAAAACATGTGGCGTTTGGGATGAATTGAGAAAAATTCTGTCAAAAAACATGTGAAGTACGGGGGAAAATATGGATATTTTAGTTGTGATCGATATGCAGAATGATTTTATTGACGGAGCGCTTGGCACACCGGAGGCGGAAGCCATTGTGCCTAATGTGGTGGACAGAGTGAAGAATTTCAATGGTCTTGTGCTGGCGACCAGGGATACTCACGGCGGGGATTATCTGCAGACCCAGGAGGGCAGAATGCTTCCTGTAGAGCACTGCATCCGCGGCACCTACGGCTGGGAGATCCGGGAGGAGATCGCAGAGCTTCTGGAGTCCGGACCCATTGACAAGCCAACCTTTGGCAGCGAAACCCTGGGAAAAGTTCTGAAAGAATTTAATAAATCAGAGACCATTGACAGTATTACACTGGTAGGGCTTTGCACAGATATCTGTGTGATTTCCAATGCCATGCTGCTGAAAGCATTTTTGCCGGAGGTACCGATCATGGTAGACTCTCTTTGCTGCGCCGGAGTGACGCCGGAGAGACATGAGCGGGCGCTGGAAGCGATGAAAGCCTGCCAGATAGAGGTCCTTTAGGGAGTCATGAGAAAACAGAATTTGGAAGTGGTTGCCTAAAAAAATGCCGCAAAGTCACGGGAAGTGGTGATTTTGTGGCATTTTTATTTTTCTGCGTTAAAAGAAAACTTATTTTCTCATATTTCCATCAAAATCACATGATACTATATTAAAGTAAATTGTGGCTTCTGTCTGATAGGAAACCGCAACGATTTACAGAGCATTGAAGCCTGTTTGAAATACAGAAAGCCTTTTTCAAACACGTTCTAGCGACAGGCTTTAAGAGAGAGGAAAGAGCCGTGAAAAAAATAGAGATTCTTGTTGTAGAGGATGAACCGAAATTAGCACAGACGATTTCTGACTTTCTGAGGATTCAGAACTATGAAGTAGAGACAGCACTGACCGGGAACAAAGCCCTGGAATATTTTTGCCAGAATAAGCAGAAGGTGGATCTGATCCTTCTGGATCTTATGCTGCCGGATATTTCCGGATATACCGTATTGAAAGAGATCAGGAAAATATCGGAGGTTCCGGTTATTATTTTGTCTGCAAGGTCGGCAGTGGCAGACCAGATGAGCGGATTCGAGAAAGGTGCGGATGATTATATCACCAAGCCCTTTACTCTTGCACTTGTGAAAATGCACATTGAGGCGGTGCTGAAGCGTGCCGGGAAGCTGCGGACTATGGTGGAATACAATGATCTGCAGGCAGATGTAAATGCACAGCTTTTATTTTACAAAGAGCAGCATATCCCCACTACCAGGAAGGAATTTGATCTGATGATTTACTTCATGGAGCATCCGGGAATTGTTCTGCCCAGAGATACCATATTGAATGCGGTGTGGGAATACGATTATACAGGTGATGTGCGGACCATTGATACTCTGGTGAAGCAGCTGCGGAAAAAAATGGGAGAAGGCTGCAATTATATCCGGACTGTTTACGGCGTGGGCTACATCTTCGGGGAGGACATCCATGAAAATTAAAAAAAATTTCTGGAGAGATGGGAAAGCTTTGTGGATTCAGATTATTGCCTTTGCGGTGGCAGTCATGCTGTATAGCGTGTGCTGTTATCCCATATATACTTCATCAAAGGCCAGAATCATGCGTCAGCTGTATGAAGATATCCATGACATGGATCTTGAGGAACTTAGCGAGGACGACGAAGAAACACTTGGTGATTATCAGAAAGAAAAATTTGAGACTGTAATTGCGAATGAAAATTATGAGCAGATTTATACGTCCAGATCATCTCTGAAGACCACGCATGCTCGTAAGTACATAGAAAACAAAATTGCCCAGTACACAGAAGAAGGAACCCTGGAACAGCGTCGCATGGAATCCAGGCATATTCTGATGTTTCGTGGGAAGATTATACAGGATGGACATACATTCTATGTTTACCTGCGAAAAGATGTTCAGTCAGTTCTGGAAGTGATTGAGGGAACCAGATTATATCTGGCGGTTGTTTTGCTTCTGATGGTGGGATTAAGCTATTTCCTGGAAAAAATGAGTAAAGCAAGTACCGAGAAAAAAGCAAAGCAGTCTGACTATCAGCTTCTGGAAAGCCAGAGAGAATTTGTGGCGAATATTTCCCATGAATTAAAAACACCTCTTGCAGTAGTGTCCAGCCAGGTGGAAATGCTGGAAATCGCAGGAGATAAGATTGATCGTTCCTACTATTATTCTTCCATTCACGAGGAGCTGGACAAAATGTCCAGAATGGTAGGAGAACTCCTTGATTTTTCCATGTTGGACAATCAGATGAGTTCCATGGAAATGAGCCGTGTAAATGTATCAGAAATGATAGAATATCTGCTTCTTCGATATGATGCTATGTTCCGCAAAAACGAGATCAAAGTGGAACAGGAAATCGAAAAGAACTGTTTCGCATACGGAAACCGCATGTATCTGGAAAGAGCAGTAAACAATTATCTGATGAATGCGTTTCAGCATACAGAGCAGGGAAAGCGGATCCGGATTACTCTGAAGAAAGAGAAAAAGCAGATACGCATGGAAGTCTACAACGATGGAGAGCAGATTAAAGAAGAGCAGATGGAGCATATCTGGGACAGCTTTTACACAACTTCCCAGAAGAAGAAACCAGTCACATCTGAGAATGAAGTACGTAACATTGGTCTTGGACTTTTTGTGGTCCGAAAGATCGTGGATAAACATAAAGGAAGCTGCGGAGCTAAAAATATGGAGAACGGAGTGCTGTTCTGGCTTCAACTTCCGGAAATCAGGGATTTGGGAAAATGAGAAAGTGGAATAAAAAAACAAAAATTGCAGTATTTATTATATTTTTAATTTTAGCTGTGCTGTTTGCCGCTCTATGCTGGAAAAAACGCCGTGGAATCTATAATACATATATGAAGCTTACTGGTCAGGAGATTCCGTATTCTGTTCAGGAAAAAAGAAGGAAAAAATATGGATATTATGACCAGGAATTGAATGCTTCCATGAATCTGGAGAATCCGGTTTACATAACTGAGAATGACGGTTCTGCAAATGAGATCGAAACAGACATTCCAAAAGAAACCACACGTATAGCATCCTCTTATGAAATCGACCAGCAGCTGCAGGCTGAGCTGGAGAATGGATACAGCTGGGAGGAGCCTATGGTGATCCAGAATCCTTATCAGGTTTCTCCATTGACAGCGGTGATTATTTTCGACACAAAAGAAGAGTGTGCGGTACGTTTTACGGTCAAGGGAAAAACGGAAGCCGCAGATATCAGCGGAGAAGTGGAATCTGCTGCTTCACACAGAATCCCGGTGATCGGTCTTTACCCGGCAATGGAAAATACAGTTGTTCTGGAGCTTCTGGATAAATCAGGCAAGGTTACAGATTCCCAGGAAATCACTATTACAACGGATGAACTTCCGGATAAACTGGATGATGCTGTGAAACCGGTGAAAACAAGCGGTGAATCTGCATTTGAACTGACTATGGTATATGGACAGCGGACAACCTTCCCATTTGCTTATGACTGTATGGGAGATATCCGTTGGTACATGAGCGGAGAATTTACTTCTGGAATTTATATGCTGTCAAATAGCAGGATGATAGTTGCCTCCAATGAAGCTTTTATGCCATCCCAGGCCAAACCGCAGACAACCAATCTCTATGAGATGGATTATCTGGGACGCGCCTACACCATGTACTATGTGGCGGGTGGAAACCACCATGAAGTGATCGAAAAAGAGCCTGACGGAAATCTTCTTGTCCTGACCAGTTCCCTGGAAGGTCACATTGAGGATAAAATCCAGGAAATTGACAGACAGACCGGAGAAGTTGTAAATGAACTGATAATGGAAGATATTTTTGGAGGGAAATATGAGGACCGGGTTGACTGGACTCATTTAAACACCGTGTCTTATCAGCCGGAGACAGATACCATTGTGATCAGTCCGCGAAATCTGGAATCTGTAGTCAAATTGAACTGGACGACAAAGGAAATCCAGTGGATACTCTGCGATCCGAGATTCTGGGAAGGCACAGAATATGAGAAATATGTGCTTCAGCCGGAAGGAGATTTTGTTTATCAGTTCCAGCAGCATACTGCCTACCAGATGGAAACAGATCTGGATGGAGATGACCAGACAATAGAAGTCAGTATGTTTGATAATCATTATGTAAAAGTACGAAAGTCCGATGTATTGCAATACTTTGATGGTGAAAAAGAATCTTATCTGTTGGTTTATGCTGTAAATGAAGCAGAAAAGACAGTAAAGCAGATTAAAAAGATTCCTACTGTATGGTCTACCATTACTTCTTCTGCTATTTATGATGCTGACAGTAATCATATTTTCGGTATGTGCGGTCATGTGAAGGATTCTGAAGATAAACGAAGAGGAATGAACTATGAGTTTGACTATGATACAGAAGAGCTGATCAATCAGTTCAGCATCAAAAGCTATTATTATCGCGCATCAGAGATGAAAATTGACTGGAATGATCTGGCAGCAGTCATGGAAATAAAAGACAACTATATTATGGGAGAATTATATCAGCCTGTAGAAGCGACCTGGTTCTTCTGGCAGAAGAAGCCGGAACAGGTACTGGATGACGGCGAGATTACATTGCATCTTACCGGACAGGTGCTTTATGCAGGCGCTTATGATCACCAGATTTCCCAGATTATTTTTCATGGAAAGAAAAATACTTATGTGTATGACACTACAGACATCCGTCTTCATACGAAATCTTACCTGAAGTTCTATGAGAACATTCCGGTACCGCTGCAGGGAATGGAAGCGGATGATTATGAGATTTATGTTGTATATCAGAACGAATTTTATGATTTGGAACAAAATATAAAAATTAAGTGATTTAATGCTGCTGTTCACTGGTAACATTCTGCGAAGCGTGTTGCTGTGAATGGTGGAAATAGTAAAACTTTAAATTTTTACAGGCAATATTAAGAAAGTGTTTCTGCTTTATTGCGGAACTATGTTATAATAGTTGATAACACGACCAGAGCGTGTTTGAAAAATGATTCCGGCACATTCGGCAGAATATTTATTTCAAACATGCTCCAGGTAAATGAAGTTATACCAGAAAAATAAAGGGAGTAAAAAAAATGAAGAAAAAAGTTTTATTACAGGTAATGGGAGCCGTTCTGGTGGCTGGTTTAATGGCTGGTTGTGGTGGCACAAATGATACAAAGACGGAAGAGAATACCAAGACAGAAGCTGCCGCAGACAAGGCTGATGCTAAGGAAGAGACTGACAGCACAGAAGCAGAAGATACAAGTGAAGATTCTGCAAGTACTGATTCCGCTGAAGAAGACAGCGCAGAGGCAGATGATACGGCTGCAGAAGCAGAGAGTACAGGTGAGGATTCTGCAAGTAGTGATTCAACAGAAGCAGACAGTGCAGAGGTGGCCGACAGCAAGGAGACAGAAGCAGCAGGCAGTTCTGCTGGTACAGCAGCCAAGACTGCAAACAGCGATGCATACGGCGAGGTTGTTTCCGCAGCAGGATGGAATATTACAGTAGAAGATGTGGAGATCAATTCCTCTCTTGAGAATGTAAGTGTAGAACTTGGCTATACAGGTGTGGAGACAAGCGACTACAAGAAGGAAGCTGACGCAGGTAAGACCTTCTGTATGATTAAGCTGAAGATCGAGAAAGACGGCAGCAAGGAGACTTTGGACTGGGCGAATCTGAAGCTGACTGACAGTGAAGGAAATGAATACAGCAGAATGGATGATGAGTTCATTACAGAGCTTGGTATGACACGTATGGCAGGAACCACTTTGAATTTCGGTTCCAACGAGGGCTGGATCGCATTTGAGATTGACGAGAATGCAGAAGGTCTGGAGCTTAGCTATCCATTTGAGGCAGAGGAATATCACTGCGCATTATAAGGATGATAGAAAATGCAGACAATCCGTCAGCTACCATGACGGTGGTATGAAAATGCGGATTTTGTATTAGATCGTGTTTGAGAAATCATAAAATTGCACAGGAGGCTGGCATGAAGAATAAAAGATATCGGGAACTGGCTGCAATACTTGTAATGATGACAATGACAGCGGGTTCTATTACTACAGTTGCAGCAGAAACAGAAACTGCAGCAGAGGAAGAAACTGCAGCAGAGACAGAACCTGCGGCAGAAGCCACAGCAGAGACTGAAACTGCAGATGAGACGGAAACAGAAACTGCAGGGGATGCAGATTCCGAGGCAGCAGAAACAGCAGATACCAAGTCTCAGGCGGCAGCCCTGGAAGTAACTGACCGGTTTGCACAGCAGACTGCTGTTGATGAAGCACTTCTTCAGGAGGCATCAAACGGCTACAGTCTTGATGAGGCACTAATTGTAGTCAATCCATATGGAATGTCCCCTTTAAGTGCAGTTGCCGTTTTTTCCACAGAGGAAGCCTGCGGCGGAACTGTTACTGTGAAAGGGAAATCCGCAGAGAACGATGTGACGGGGACTTTTGAGGAGGCAACGGAGCATATCGTCCCGATTTATGGTCTTTACAACAATGATACCACAGAGGTTGAAATCACTCTGGATGATGGGACTTCTGCTACCTTTGAAGTAACCACAGAAGATATAGGTGTTGATTACGGTACAATCCAGACAGAGATGAAAAGCGAGGCAAGTTACGATTATTCGAACCTGACTTTTGTCTGCTCCACTATGGGAACCCTGTATGGAGTAGATGCGGACGGAGATATCAGATTCTTTACCAATATTGGCGGAACTCTCGGAGTTCACCAGCTGGAGAACGGGCATCTTCTCATGCCTGCATCCTATGTGCTGAAGAGCAGCTACTATAAAGAAGGAATGATCGAAGTCGACCTTCTGGGAAAAATTTACCGCGAATACATGATTCCTGGTGGCCAGCATCACGATTTCGTGGAGCTTCCGGATGGCAATCTCCTGGTGGCTTCTGACAGCCCGGACTTAAGCACAGTTGAGGACTACGTGGTAGAAATTGACCGCGAGACCGGTGCTGTTGTATGGGAGCTTGACATGAAAGATCTCATCAGCCAGGAAGATGGACAGTCTGCTTCTATGGATTCAGACGGAAGTGAGGAAGCTGACTGGTTCCATAATAATGGTCTTGCCTATGATGCAGAGAATGATCTGGTTCTTCTTTCTGCAAGACACAAAGATGCCATTGTAGCAGTAAATAAAGAGGACAAATCCCTGGCATGGATCCTTGGAGATCCTACAGGCTGGGATGGTGTGGATCCGTCTTACTTCTTTACTCCGGAAGGAGAAGATTTCGAATGGTTCTATGCACAGCATAATGTTTCCATTCTGGATAATGGAGATATTGCTCTTTTTGACAATGGTACTGCCAAGGTAAAACGTGTGGATGGCGATAACCGTGTAAGTGGTGATAACGTATATTCCCGTGCGGTTGTTTATCAGATTGATACAGAGAACATGACCGTTTCCCAGGTAACTGAGTATGGTAAAGAGCGAGGCGCCGACTGGTATTCGGACTGGATTTCAGGTGTGGCTTCCCTGGATGGAACACAGGATCATCTGTGGATCACAGCTGGCTCCCACCTGCATAGCGATGAAGAAAACCGCAGTGATTATTACCCGAAAGATATGTTTGTACAGGGACTGACCAAGACCACACATATTGATCAGGTAGATAATGGAGAGCTGAGCTTTGAGCTGACGATCTCCGGTGACACTTATAATGCGCTGACATATCGTTCTTTCCGCATGCCCCTTTATACAGAAGGAAAATATGATCCATCCGCAGTTCCGGAGGTGCTTGGTTCTCTTGGAGAGACAAGTTATGAGGAAAGCAGCATTGATGTGAGCACCGCAGAGGCTTTGCCAGATGGCTGGAATTTCCTGCTGGATGGAAGCAAGATTAGTGTGAACGGCAGCTTCCTGACCCAGACCGCAGCAGCAGATCTGCAGGCTGGAAAGATGATCCTGATAAGCGGTGAGTCCCAGAGAGCTTATCAGCTGACACAGACTCCTTCTGAAGGAGATGACGGAACAAATGTTACAGTTAAGGGCTGGACGGCAGTTGACGGGCTGGAAGGTCAGGAATGGAATATTTACCTGGAACTGGACGGTGTTCTTTATAATACGGGATATATGTACAGTCAGGCATAAGTATATAATTTGTCAAAATGGGTTCAAGAGCCTTGAACCCATTTTGACGTTACAGGCTTTGCAGTCTGTACGGACGTAACGACAAAATTTGAGGAGCTTACAGTATGAAAAAATGGAGCAAAAAGAAAAAAATCACCATTCTGCTTCTGTTTCTGGTGCTGCTTGTATTGTTTGCAGGCCTTTGCTGGAAAAAGCGGCGGGGAATTTATAATACTTACATGAAACTTACCAATCAGGAAATTCCCTATTCTGTAAAAGAAAAACGGAAGAAAAAATATGGTTATTACGGTCAGAAGCTGAAGGTTACCATGGATGTGGACAACACGATTTCCATTCAGGAAAACGATGATTCCGCGAATGATATCCAGACCGAAATCCCTCAGACGAAAACATTGGTGGCAACTTCCTATGAGATTGACCAACAGCTGCAGGCAGAGCAGGAAAATGGATATACATGGGATGATCCCATGGTTATTCTCAACCCATATCAGATTTCCCCATTAACTGCAGTAGTACTTTTTGACACAGAAGAAGAGTACGGAGTGCGCTTTACTGTGAAAGGAAAAACTGCAGCAGCAGACATCAGCGGAGAGATAGATGCGGCCAGTTCACACAGAGTGCCCATTATCGGTCTTTATCCGGGAGAGGATAATACAGTAGTACTGGAACTTCTGGATGATTCCGGCAGAGTGAAGGATTCCCAGGAGATCACTATTACAACAGAAGCTTTGCCAGAGTCTCTTACGGATGTGATCGAACCTGTGGAGACCAGTGGAGAATCTGCATATGATCTGACCATGGTTTACGGACAGAGCACTCATCTTCCTTTTGCATATGACTGCATGGGAGATATTCGCTGGTATATGAACAAAGAAACAGGAAATTATGGTCTTTACATGCTTTCCAACTGCAGAATGATCTGGCAGGATACTGCCGGATATGTTCCGAACCTGGAGAAGCCCCAGTCTACCAATCTTTATGAGATGGATTATCTGGGAAGAGCTTACAACATGTATTATCTTTCCGGCGGAAGCCACCATGAGGTAATTGAGAAGGAGCCAGGAGGAAATCTTCTGGTGCTTACAAGCTCCATGCAGAGCCACTGTGAAGATAAAATTGAGGAGATCGACCGACAGACAGGTGCGGTGGTAAATGAACTGAAACTTCAGGATATTATTAAATGTAAATACGAAAATCTGGTTGACTGGGCACATATTAATACAGTTTCCTATCAGCCGGAGACAGATACCATTCTGCTCAGCGTCCGCAATCTGGAATCTGTGATCAAGGTAAACTGGACAACCAAGGAAATCCAGTGGATTCTTTGTGATCCAAGATTCTGGGAAGGTACAGATTATGAAAAATATGTGCTGAAAGCAGATGGTGATTTCATTTATCAGTTCCAGCAGCATACAGCATATCAGATTGATACAGATCTGGATGGCGATGACCAGACTATAGAAATCACTATGTTTGATAACCATTTCCTGTGGAGAAGGAAGAAAGACATCGACTATTATGACAAGACAGAGGAATCCTACCTGCTGGTATATTCTGTAAATGAAGCAGAAGGTACTGTGAAGCAGATTAAGAAGATTCCTACGGTATGGTCCAAGATCACATCCGCAGCGATTTATGAGGCTGACAGCAATCATTTCTTCGGAATGTGCGGTCATGCGGCAAATGTAGAAAACGGCTGGAAGGGAATGACCTACGAGTTTGACTATGATACAGAGAAGGTTCTGAATCAGTACTGTCTTAAGAAAACCTTTTACCGTGCAGAGGAAATGCGGATTGATTACAACGATCTTGCAAGTCCTATGGAGCTGGATGAAAATTATATCAAAGGAGAATTATGGCAGCCGGTGAAGACCTGGAAATGGCTGTGGAACAAGAAGCCGGACCAGGTGCTTCCGGCAGATACCCTGACATATAACATCACAGGAAAAGTGCTCTATATAGGCACTTATGATCATCAGATCTCCCAGATCATTTTCAAAGGGGAGAAGAACACTTATGTTTATGATACAACAGAGGTTCGTTTGCATATGGACACCTATCTGGATTTCTATGAAAACATTCCGGTGCCGCTTCAGGGAATGAATGCAGATAATTATGAAATCTATGTTATGTATCAGGACGGATTTTATGATACACAGCAGACCTTTGCAATCAATTAAAAAGGTGATATTGAAAAGCCAGTGAATAGTAAGAGTATTAAGCCCTGATTCAGCTGCCGCAGCTGAATCAGGGAAAATATACCGCAAAGCAGGGAGCGCAGATTGTGGGAATGATTTTTCAAACACGCTCTGGACGCGGAATAAAAAAATGCTGCAAAATCATTTTTGCAATGATTTTGCAGCATTTTCTATGACTGGGAAAAACTTTTGCGGTATGCCGCCGGGCTGTAGCTCAGAGTTTTTTTGAAAACAGAGCAGAAGTAATTGCTGGAAGAAAAGCCCAGCTGGTAAGCAATGTCTGTAATGGAATCATCTGTGGTCTTCAGAAGCATCTGTGCCCGGTCCATTTTCTGGAGGGTAATGTATTCAGCAGGGGTAATTCCCAGTTCCTCTTTAAATTTGGCTTTAAAACGGGAAAGAGAATAGTTGGATGCCTGGGCAAGCTCCTGAAGAGTAATGGGACTTTCAATATTCTGCTCAATGTATTTCAGCGCATGTCCGATGTCACTGTTCAGCTGTTCAGTGATCTCTTCCTGGGCTGGAACTGCAGTCAGGTAGTTCAGGCTGGCAAGTACACAGGTCAGATACTGGACACCGGCAATGGAGTCGGCTTCTGTTCCGTAAGAAATCAGGTTAAAGGCAGTGCGCAGCATGGAAATCTGGGAACTGCCTACATGATACAGGTGCTGATCCATATTCAAAAGCCGATGGCACAAAATATTGCTGTAATGCTGGTTCAGCCCAAGGAAATTATCGTGCTCCTTCAGATCCAGCTGCATTGCAAAAAATTCGCAGCGGTTCTGGGCAATATGTCCTGTAGTATGAAGCTCATAAGGTCTGGTGATAAAAAGGTTATTTCCGGTAGCACAGTAGCTGGTGCGGACGCCGCCTTTCATAACGTAAGTCTTGCGCTGGCCTTTCACCATGAAATGAAGCTCGATGATATCAGAGTGATAATGCAGAGGAACCGGAACGCCAGGTGCCATAGGTGTAAAATGAGAAAGATTTCTAAGCCCCGGGATCTTATGTTTATCTGCTGTTAATATTTTTTTATGTTCGTTCCATATGTAATCGTCAAATATTTCCTGTTCCATTCAAGTCGCCTCTTCTTATGTCCGTGAATTATTGTGTTGCAGTCTGTTTTACTACTGTTCACTGGTAACGTTCCGCGAAGTGTGTTACTGTGAACGAAGTGAACCGTAACTCTGTTTTGTTTACCGCACTATGTTTTGCTGGTTTGTATTCTTTTTCGTACAAAGTTATAAAATAGTACTAAATATTTTGCTGAAAGCAATTTTAAATTATTTATATTATACTATAGTCACAGTTGAAAAGCAATTGCGCGGTTGCAGTGGATAGTAAATGTTGTTGTTCATTCCGTTCATAAAAACACATCGCGGAACGTTACCGGTGAACAGCAACAAGTAAACATCAAGAGGGAGAAGAGCATGAAAAAAACAATTGCAGGCGGCGTATGGCCGGTTATGATCACACCTTTTACAGAGGACAACAGGATCGACTATGATGCAGTCCTTCGAATCATTGAGTGGTATGACAAGAACGGTGTTGACGGAATCTTCGCAGTATGTCAGTCCAGTGAAATGTTTGAGCTGAGCCCACAGGAGAGAGTGGAGCTTGCAAAATTTATTATCAATAATACACCAAAGCACATGGGAGTAATTGCTTCCGGACATTGCGCTGAGAAGGTAGAGGATCAGATCCGCGAAGCTCAGACTGTAATCGATGCCGGTGTAGATGCATATGTTTTCATTTCCAATCAGTTTGCAAAAGAGAACGAGAGCGAAGATGTAGCTAAGAAAAATATTGAATATCTTCTGGATCACATTGATGGAGATATGTTCGGTGTTTATGAGTGCCCGGCACCATACAAGAGACTTCTTTCACCAGAGCTTCTCAAATGGTGTGCAGAGACTGAGAAATTTGCATTCCTGAAAGACACCTGCTGTGATCTTGATCAGCTGGAAGCAAAATGCAAAGCAGTTGAGGGCACCGGATTAAAGATCTTCAATGCAAATGCAGCAACACTTCTTCGCAGCATGGAAATGGGATGTGCAGGATACTCAGGAGTTATGGCAAACTTCCATCCGGATCTTTATGTATGGCTTTGCAAGAACTATAAAGAGCAGCCGGAGAAAGCACAGGAGCTTATGAACTTCCTTGGCGCTGCTTCCATGGTTGAGTGCCAGGTATATCCGGTAAACAGCAAATACCATATGAATCTGGTAGGTGTGCCGATGACACTTCAGTCAAGAAGACAGGATTATAAGCTTCTTACAGGAAGCAAGAAATTAGAGATCGAAGAGTTCTGTGCGATCACAGAGACCTTCCGCAAGAGCTTTTTTGGAAAGTAATCAGAGATAACTGCCGGAACGGTGGGGACCGTGAGGCCGGCTGAAAGGTATTTCTTAAGATTTGTAATTGGGGTTACAAATATACGTGAAAAAAGGGAAACAAAAACACATAGTGTGTAAAAATCAGGAGGATGAGAGAATGAAAAAAAGATTAATGGCAGCAGTATTATCAACAGCTATGGCAGCAACAATGCTGTTAACAGGAAGCATCAGTGTACAGGCAGCAGATGCTGCAGCAGCAAATGACCCGGCAGTAGAGCTGATCTTTACATCAGTATCTGTAAGCGGTGACTCCCATACAGAGGCTATGTATGAGTTTGCAGATAAAGTTGAGGAATTATCCGGTGGTTCCGTAACATGTAAATGCTACGACAACGGTTCTCTGTTCTCTTCCGAGAACGAGTTTGATGCTCTTCTTAACGGAGATGCAGATCTGGCATATATTTCCTTCCCGACAATTGCAACACAGATTCCGTCCTACAGCATGTTTGCTTCCGGATATCTGTTCAGCTCCTATGAGCATATGACAAGCGTTCTCAACGGTGACATCGGACTTAACAAGATCCGTCCACAGATTGAAGAGACACTGAACATCAAACCTCTTTCCAGCTTCTATCTTGGAAGCCGTGTAATCAACACAAGAGAGAAAGAAATCAACAGCTACGATGACATGAACGGATTACTTCTCCGTATGCCGAACTCCGAAGCATGGCTGTTCCTTGGTGAGGCACTTGGTGCAAACCCGACACCACTTTCCTTCAGTGAGTTGTATACTGCACTTCAGACTGGCGCTGTAGATGCACAGGATAACCCGCTTCCAAGTATCGAGAGTGCAAAATTCTATGAAGTAACAAAATACATCGCAATCACAAACCACGTTGTTGACTCCATCATGCCATGTATCAACGGTGACACATGGAACAGCATGACAGAGGCTCAGCAGGAAGCTGTTACTGAGGCTATGGAATATGCAAGAGACGTAAACGATACAGCAAGACTTGACAGAGAAGCTGAACTGATCAAATTCTTTGAGGAGAAGGGACTTACTGTTACATATCCTGACATCAACGAGTTTAAAGAAAAAGTTCAGGCTAAGTACATGGAAAACGAAGATATGATCAAAGACTGGGATATGGATCTTTACAACGAAATCCAGGCTATGGCTGATACAACAACCGCAGAAGAGTAAAACGAATTGTCGTGACAACAGGCAAGACATAGTGATCAGCTATGAATTGACAGCAAAACTTGAGACATCTGTCTGACTTATAACAAAGAAAAGTCCCAGGCTGTGTGTACGGCCTGGGCTTTTTAACAAAGAACAGATTTTTTGCCTGTCTGCAAAAGGGAACAAACCGATGGCAGAAAAGTGAATCTGAGAGGAGAGGAAACTGTGGATAATTTCAAAAAGATCGGGAAAAAGATCGTCGATTTCCTTGGCGTTTTTATCCCAAACATTACGTTTTTGGTAATTTTCCTTACCTTTATGGTAACAATCGTATCCAGATATTTTTTCAAAACCCCTGTAACATGGAGTTATGAGGTATCTGTTCTGGGTTACATGTGGACCATGTTCTTCGGCGTTGGTAAGGCAATGGAAGCTGATGAACACGTAGTATTTGGTCTGGTTTACGATGCTGTAAAACCTCGTACCCAGTTTATTTTTAAAGTAGTTTACAATACATTTCTTTTAATCCTGCTGGTAACCTGTTTTGTACCGTGTTTCCAGTCCATGGTTGGAAAGAAAATGGTAACAGGAGTTCTGAAGCTTCCATATACAGTTGTTTTTGCACCATTTATGTATATGCTGGCTGAGATCATCGTCAGAACCTGTATCAATATCAGAAATGCATTTAAAGAATACAAGGAAGGAGGAAAAGAATCATGAGTATGCCGATTATTATGCTGTTTGTGGTTATGGCGATCTGCTTCATAATCCGTATGCCTGTTTCTTTTTCCATGCTTGCAGCTTCTATTACATATTTTCTGCTTGCAGCTCCGGACAAACTGGGCCAGGTATTTACCGTTATCACTGGTAACATGTTTGCAAACTATACCATGCTTGCAGCGCCGCTGTTTATTTTCATGGCAAATGTGCTGAATGAAGGTGAGGTAACGGACAAGCTGTTCTCTTTCTGTAATGGTCTTCTTGGAAGATTAAAAGGTGGTACAGCACAGGTTAACGTATTTATTTCCCTTATTTTCTCAGGTATGACCGGTTCTGCTATCGCAGATGCTTCCGGTATTGGTCTGATGGAGATCGACCAGATGAAAAAAGAGGGATATGATGCAGAGTTCAGCTGTGCCATTACAGCCGCTTCTGCAACGGTAGGACCGATTTTCCCGCCAAGTATTCCAATGGTTATTTACGCTATGTTATCCGGTGCTTCCATTGGTAAGCTGTTTATGGGAGGTATGGTTCCTGGCGTTTTACTTGCCATTCTTCTTATGATCTATGTTGCGTTTATTTCTCATAAGAGAAATTATCCGGCAGGTGTGGTCATGAGCAAGAGAGAGTTCCTGAAAGCTACATTGCAGGCTCTTCCGGCACTGTTTACAGTTGTTATTCTTCTTGGTGGAATTTATTCCGGTATCTGTACTCCTACAGAGGCTGGTGCTGTTGCTTCTGCATACGCACTGATCATTTCTGCACTGATTTACAAAACACTGGGATGGAAAAAGCTTTGGGGTATCATCAAGAAATCCGCTGCCAACACAGCTACACTGGCTCTTCTTTGCGGAACTTCCATGCTGTTCTCTTACATCATCTCTCTGGAGCAGGTTCCGAGAGTTGTTGCAAGCCTGGTTATGGGAATCACAGATAACAAGTACATTTTCCTGTTTATCGTAAACATCGTATTCCTGCTTCTTGGCTGTGTACTTGATGTAAGTACGATCCAGCTGGTATTTGTACCAATGGTTCTTCCACTGGTACAGGCTATGGGCATTGACCTTGTTCATTTCGGCGTTGTGATCTGCCTGAACATGATGATCGGTCTTTCCACACCGCCATTTGGTATGCTGTTGTTTATTGTTTCGGGACTTGGAAAAACGAAGATCAAGGGTGTCATACGGGAGATTTTGCCGATGGTGCTTATTATGATCGGGCTGTTGTTCCTGGTTACTTATGTACCGGATATTATTATGTTTATACCTAACAACTTCATGTAAAATATGAACTTGGGTAGTATGAAAGGGACTGTTTTGCAGTCCCTTTTGTTGTATCATTGGCTGCACGGACGCATTTTCGCAGCTGATATTCCACGCGGGGCGGTGCAACACTGCGGCGAGCTAACTGCTAACTACGACTAAATCGTTCAGGAGAGCCTTCACGATTAAGTCTTCGTAAGCAGTGGATCTCGCCTCCGTTAAGGGCGCACCTGGAAATGCCCAGCTTAGGAATATCAGTTGCGAAAACGCTGTGTATTGGTAACGAATGGATACAATAAAAGCGACGGTGCTGATGATGATGGAATAGGGAATTTAGAACAATAATGTAATGTGGGACTATAAGAGGAGGACATAAGGATGGGCACATTGGATAAGGTAAAGGGATTGGTTGAGAATCCGCCGAAGGAGTATCGGAGTGCTCCTTTCTGGGGATGGAATGACAGGCTTCAGAAGGAGAATCTGGGAGAGCAGATAGAGGGATTTAAGAAGGCGGGGATGGGGGGATTTTTTATTCATTCCCGTGAAGGGCTGGAGACGGAGTATCTTTCCACAGAGTGGATGGAGGATGTGAAGTTTTGTGTGGATAAAGCCCGGGAAAATGATCTGGAGCTGTGGATATATGATGAGGATAAATGGCCGTCGGGGGCTGCAGGAGGTAAGGTCAGCAGGGTAAATCCAGCGGAGTTTACAGCCAGGGCACTGACGATGGAGTGCGGGAAAGCCGGGGAGCTGGCGGTACCGGCGAAGTTAAGTAACGAGGAAGAAAGGACAGTTACTGGGGACTCGGATTCGATAATGTGTGGCGGGAATCGAAGCACAGACGAAAATTTCATGTCTGGCAGGAACGGCAGTGAAGATTTAGCAGTGGAAGAAACTATGGAGACAGAGTTTCTTCAGGGTGTTTATGTGATTCAGACGGCGGCGGACGGCAGATTTATTAAGAGGATGAAAGAATATCTGACTTATGAGGAAGCTGCTGGAGCTTGCGGTGTTGATGAAGAGATTCTGCTTCTGCGCCAGGAGATTTCTGGTAAGAGTGAGTGGTACAACGGCTTGATGCCGCCAGATAATCTGAATCCGGAGAGCGTGAAGACATTTTTGAAGTTGACCCATGAGCATTATGAGGAAGTGTTTGGCGGAAGTTTTCCAAAAGAGGTGAAAGGATTTTTCACAGATGAACCAAACTGCTGTGATTTCTTCAGCGTTTTCCATGAAGGCAGACCGTGGATTCCGTGGAGTATTGGATTTACAGAGTATTTTATTGAAAAGAGAGGATATGATCCGCAGGAGAAGCTGCCTTATCTGTTTTTTGATGGGGAAGGGGCGGAGAAGATCCGTCATGATTATTGGAAGACGGTGGCACAGCGTTTCGAAGAAAGTTATATGAAACAGGTTTATGAGTGGTGTGATAAACGGGGACTTCGTACTACGGGACATATTTTATATGAGAACGACCTGGGCTATCAGACTCGTGTGTGCGGTGCGGCGATGCCTCAGCTTCGTTATCTGCATAATCCTGGAATTGATCTTCTTGGCGCACAGACGGATGAGTATCTGACTGTGAAACAGTGTGCAAGCGTGGCACATCAGTATGAACGTTCCATGACCATCAGTGAGGCTTACGGCTGCACTGGCTGGGAGCTGGATTTTTCTACTCAGAAATGGCTGGGAGACTGGCAGTTCGCGCTTGGAATTACGAGACGTTGTCAGCATCTTGCCCTGTATTCCATTACTGGCTGCAGGAAGAGGGACTATCCGCCGGTTTTCAACTATCAGAATACCTGGTGGGATGACAATGATAAGATGGAGAATTATTTTGGTCGTCTGGCGCTGTGTCTTTCTCAGGGTGAGCCGGTGCGGAAGGTGCTGATGATCCATCCGATTTCCAGCATCTGGACCGAGTGCCGCAGTGACCGGGCGGAGGATTTCAATCATCTGGAAATGAATATGGGATGGCTGGATGAGCATATTACTTCTTTAAATCGAAAAGGTGAGTATTATAACCGGATCGCAAAAGCGCTGACTGCAGGGCATGTGGATTTTGATTTTGGAGATGAGATCCTGTTGGAGCAGGACGGCAAGGTTGAGGATGGAATGTTTGTGGCAGGAAAGTGCAGCTATCAGGTGGTTGTGGTTCCGGGAGTGAGCAATCTGTTTGCAAACACGGTGAAGCTGTTGAAGGAATTTCTTGCAGCTGGTGGAATGGTGATCTGGCTGAAGCCGTATCCGGTGATGATTGAAGGAGAACGGATTGGTAGTAAGCAGATCTGCGTTGCTAAGAGATGGGATAAAAAAATAGACAGTGAAGATGTAAATGAAGAGAAATCTGACCGCAGGAAAGTGTGTGGAAAATATGGTGATATCCGGGATGTTTTAGATGAGGAAGCATTTGTTCATACGGTTGAGCATGAATGGGAGCTGACGGAAGCTGTGGCGAAATGCACCGGAAAAGATTTTACTGTGCGAAATGCCAGCGGCGCAGAGGATGGTGAGATTCTTTCCATGCTGAGAAAGACAGAAGATGGACATATTCTTTTCCTGACAAATCACGATCGGAACAATGCACATCAGGTTTACATAAAACTTGACTGCGGGAACGCTGTGGAAGAGCTTGACCCGCTGACCGGAGAAGTTTGTGAGGTGGAAACTGTTGCGGATGGAGAGGGCGTTTGCTTTACCAGGACATTCGAGACGGGGATGAGCCGAATTTATTTTGTGAAGAAAATAATAGGGGCTGGACAGATTATTAAAGAGATAAATAGTGTTGAAGACAAATGTGGAATTGAGGAAGATACTACCGTTGTGGACTTGGCGGCTGTTTCTGATGGCGTAAATGCGGTGCATGAAATGACAGTGAGCAAAGCTGCCACATTCCCATACAGACATCCGCATTACACAGATCCCGTATTAGCTACATTCGGTCCGGACGCGAAATTAAGAAGAACTATGGAGAATGTGCTGACGATAGATAAATGTACTTATGAGCTGGGGACTGCTTCAGCAAATAAAATTTGTGACGGAAATGCTATGGTGGAAGATAAAGATCTTGACGCAATTGTAGAGCTGGTATCAGAATTCAGACATGGCAGCGGACTGTCAGAAGCAGGAAGCGTCTGTGAGTCCGCAGAGATGGAAATCTGGCAGGCGCAGAAGGAAATTCGTGAGAAATTGCGCATGCAGCAGGTTTACTATAACGGTGCACCTCAGCGATATACCTGGGTGGATCAGCCACATCCGGCAGATGGAACACCATTTACCATGCATTTCCGGTTTAATGTTGCAGAAGACATTTCCAGTGAATGCAGTTTTGTAATTGAGAAGCCTTATGGTCTGGAAGTTTACTTCGATGGCGTGAAATGTGCGCAGACCGGCAAATGGTTTATTGACAAAGACATGCGTTGCTTCGGACTTCCTGCTTTGAGTAAGGGGGTGCATCGGATTACCATAAAAGGCAGTTACGACCAAAAGCGGGAACTGGAAGATGTATTCGTAATTGGAAATTTCGCCGTAGATATGTCTGGCAATATTTCCAGGGAAAAAGAAATTCTGCATACTGGTGATTGGAGCATGCAAGGTTATGTAAACTATCCTGGCGGTATGATTTACCAGTACAAGGTGCCACAGTTGATTTCCGATAAGCAGGTTCTTCTTCATTTGGGTGAGTGGAGAGGTACCCTTCTGAAAGTCAGAGTAAATGGTAAGGAAGCTGGTTTTCATTTCGAAAAGAAGAACTGTGTCACAGATGTAACTGGTCTTTTCGAAAAAGAAGAGAATACTCTGGAAATTGAAGTTTCAGGAAGTCCAAGAAACATGTTCGGCCCATTCCACCAGTCCTACACCGGCTGCAGCCGAATCAGCTGGGCTGATTTCCGCACCGAGGGAATGTTCCATACGGATGGGAAGGTGCTGAAGCCTTATGGTATGATGGGGCAGAGTTATATTTGTGAGTATGAAGAGCAGTAAAAAATAACAGGAGGATTTATCATGATTGCAGATTACGCAGACAAACTGAATACATATGAGGAATTTAAAGATTACGCTGACATGGTTCAGCAGTTTATCAAAAAACAGAAAGAGGAGAACCTTCCAGAAGGCAGATACGACCTAAAAAACGGCATTTTTGCCTTGGTTCAGAAATATACCACCAAGCCACTGGAAGGTGCACAGATGGAATCCCATAAGAAATACTGTGACCTTCAGTACATTGTAGAAGGCACTGAGAAAATTTACTGGGCATCTCTTCGCAAGCTTACCGTAGAGGATGACCGCACCCCGGAAGCTGACATTATTTTCTATAAAAGTGGTCCGGAGCAGGGATACACTCTTCTGGAGGCTGGCATGTTTGGTTTCTACGCTCCTGAAGACGGTCATATGCCCTGCATCGCCGTAACAGAAGCCCAGCCCGCAACGAAAATTGTGTTTAAGATTCCGGTGAAAGGCTGAAATACTGTGGATTCAGATTGACAAGCTCTTAATAAAGCGTATACTATAGCGTGTTAGAGCCTGCTTGAAAAAACATTCCCGCAAATTGTGACGCACATCTTGCAGAAAGCCTTTTTCAAACACGCTCTAGTAAGACACATAGTAGGAGGAAAGAGCTATGAAAAACAACAATAGTATCAAAACCGTAGTTGCCATCGGTATCGGTGCAGCACTGTTCTTTGTGCTGGGACGCTTTGTGGCGATCCCTAGTCCGGTTCCGAACACAAACATCAGTCTTCAGTACGCAGTACTTGGACTTCTTGCAGCAATGTATGGCCCGGTTGCAGGCGGACTCATTGGTTTCATCGGGCATACACTGATCGACCTGTCCTGGGGTGGAAGCCCATGGTGGAGCTGGGTTATCACATCTGCATTTGTAGGTGTTGTGATCGGTCTGTTCGCCAAGAAGCTTCAGGTTCAGGAAGGCGATTTCGGAAAAGGCAAAGTTGCCGTTTTCACAGTTGCAAACGTGATCGCACATGTTGTAGGATGGGTAGTTGTTGCACCTGTACTTGACATTGTAATCTATGCTGAACCGGCAAACAAAGTATTTGCACAGGGTGCATTCGCCGCTGTTTCAAACACCATCACAGGTGTTGTAGTCGGCGGTCTTCTGATCCTGGCTTATACAAAAACAATTGCAAAGAAAGGCTCCCTGGATCAGGAATAAGTTGAAAGGGAAATTTGTAAAAGACCTTGCTATGGGGAAACTTGTGGCAGGGTCTTTTTTGATGCATAATTTTATTGGATCCAAAAAGTAAATTTCGCAAGATTTATGCAAAATAAGATAAACTTTGGTAAGAAATTTTATTGTGGATTTAAGAAATTCGTGTTATCCTTTTGAGATGGTGTAAGGTGTACACTTATAGAGATGCAAATTGTTAAGTGGTTCTGAAGCAGTCACATTGTTTACAAATTGACGATGGATTCGCTTCAGGATATTTGATTTTGAGGTACTATATGACAGAGAAAAAATCTCCTATTATTTCTTTCAAAAACTTTTCTTTCCAGTACCGGGCACAGAAAAAGCCTACGCTGAAGGAAATTAATCTGGACATTTATCCTGGCGAGCGGGTGTTGATCGCAGGTCCTTCCGGCTGTGGAAAAAGTACTCTGGCAGGCTGCATCAATGGCCTGAATCCTTTTTCCAATCCAGGAGAATGCAGCGGGGAACTTATTGTGGATGGTGTGGATGCGCCGAAGAGCAGCATTTTTCAGCTCTCTGCACATGTGGGCACAGTGCTGCAGGATCCGGATGGTCAGTTTATCGGGCTGACGGTTGGCGAGGATATTGCCTTTGCATTGGAAAACAGCTGCATGCCGCAGGATGAAATGCATGAGATCACCCGTCACGCGGCAGAGCTGGTCGGAATTCAGGATCATCTGGATTACGCGCCCCACGAGCTTTCCGGAGGGCAGAAGCAGCGCGTCAGCCTGGCGGGGGTAATGGTGGATCAGGTGAAAATCCTGTTGTTCGACGAGCCATTGGCCAATCTGGATCCGGCTACAGGTAAGCAGACTATTGAGCTGATCGACGAGATTCAGGAAAAAACAGATACTACGGTGGTGATCATTGAGCACCGTCTGGAGGATGTTTTGTGGCGAGATGTGGACCGTATTGTTCTTATGGGCGATGGAAAAATTCTGGCAGATCTTCACCCGGATGAGCTTTTGTCCACCAGACTTCTGGAAGAAAACGGAATCCGAGAGCCTCTTTATCTTACTGCACTGCGTTATGCAGGTGTGGAACTTGCTCCTGCGAAGAAACCGGCACATGTTGATTCTGTTGTGATAGATAAGGCAGACCGGAAGAAAATGACAGACTGGTTCTGGTCCCGCCCGGCAGCAGAGGCTGAGAAAGAACATGAGCCGCTGCTTGAAGTTAGAAATCTTACCTTTGGTTATGAGAGAGGCAGGCAGACCTTACGTGATGTTTCTCTTACAATCCAAAAGGGTGAAATGGTCAGCATTGTAGGGACGGTGCCGGGAAATCTACTTTTTCCAAACTGGTCTGCGGCTTTGAGACACCAGATTCCGGTGAAATTCTTTTCCAGGGAAGGAATCTTCTGCAGGAAAATATCCGCCACAGAGCCAAACATATTGGCTATGTGATGCAGAATCCCAATCAGATGATTTCCAAGACTATGATTTTTGATGAGGTGGCACTGAGCCTTCGCAATATGGGAAAAAGCGAGGAAGAGATTCGGGAAAAAGTGGAGGAAACTTTGAAAGTCTGCGGACTTTTCCCATTTCGGAACTGGCCGGTATCGGCGCTTAGCTTCGGGCAGAAGAAGCGTGTGACCATTGCCAGTGTGCTGGTGCAGGATCCGGAACTGATCATTCTGGATGAGCCGACTGCGGGACAGGATTTTCGCCATTATACAGAGATTATGGAGTTCCTTCGTGGGCTGAATGAAAAAGGGGTAACAGTTGTGATGATTACCCATGATATGCATTTGATGCTGGAATATACGCCTCGGGCACTGGTTTTTGCAGATGGCAGGCTGATCGCGGATAGAAGCGCGGCAGCAGTTCTTTGTGATCCACAGCTGATCCGTCAGGCGGCACTGAAGGAGACCAGTCTTTTTACCTTGGCGAACCAGCTGGGAATCAGTCCGGCGGAAGAGTTTGTGCAGCGTTTTATTGAGGAGGACAGGGAGGTGCGAAGCCATGGCCGCTAAGACAGTGTTGAATTATCTGCCAAGGGAAAGTGTGATACACAAGCTGACAGGTACCACCAAACTGGCGTTTTTCCTGCTTTTTACTTTTGCAAGTATGATCACTTATAATACGTGGGTACTGCTTGGGCTGTTTGCGGTGAGCCTGGCGGCGTTTAAGCTGAGTAAGATTAAGTTCCGCGAAGTGCGGTTTATGATGATTTTTATGCTGGTATTTCTGGTGCTGAATAATCTGTTTATTTTCCTGTTTGATCCTAACCAGGGAACGACGCTGTATGGCACCAGACATGTGCTTTGCCACCTGTTCTGGCGGTATGATCTGACTGCAGAGCAGCTGTTTTATATGGTGAATATTTCTCTGAAATATTTTGTTGCGCTGCCGGTTGCGATCTTGTTTATTTCTGCAACGAACCCAAGTGAGTTTGCTGCTAGCCTAAACAGTATTGGAATTTCCTATAAAGTGGGTTATTCTGTGGCGATTGCGCTTCGATACATTCCAGACATTCAGCGTGACTACCACAGCATCAGCCAGGCTCAGCAGGCAAGGGGCGTAGAGCTTGGAAAAAACGAGCACTTTTTTGCCCGGCTGAAGAATTCGGTGAATATTCTTCTGCCGCTGATCCTGACCAGCCTGAATCGGATTGATACCATTTCCAATGCCATGGAACTGCGTGGGTTCGGAAAGGATAAGAAGAGAACGTGGTATATGAAGAGACCTTTTGAGAAAAGGGACTTCGTGGCAATTGGAGTTGGCGTGGTACTGCTGGTAGTCAGCATGACGGTGACGATACGGTGGGGGAGATTTTATAATCCGTTTGTTTGAGAAAAAGGGAATATGGTAAGAGATATAGATGGCTGTGCGAGGGGGCTCGCATGGCCATTTTATACTATAAATGCGATTGACAAAAAATAGTATAGATGTTACTATGAATTAACGCAACGCGTCTGTTTTTTAGGGGGTAGGAAGGTAGATCAGATGAGTAGAGGAAAAGAGGTAAAGGAATTACGTGAAAAAATGGGAATGAATCGGAGGGAATTTAGTGAGTACTATGGAATTCCTTATCGTACAGTTCAAGATTGGGAGGCTGAAAAGCGTGAACTGCCAGATTATCTCTTACGTTTGCTTAAGTATCGGGCAGAGATTGAGAATAGAGTAAAAAAAGAAACGAGCACCTCGCTTGAGCAATAGCTGTATGGTAACAAACCCATTTTATATATATATTATAACAATAGGAAATTTTCTGCAAGTGAAAATTTAAATTACTGAAAAATACTATAACAATAGAATAAATATTTAAAATATATAGTCCCTACGAGTAGCTTGATATTATTCGCCCCGTCGAATATAATAATTAAGGTACGAAGCTTTTGGAGGTGCAAGATGAAATACATGACTGCTAGTCAAGCTGCAGAAAAATGGAAAATATCACAAAGAAGAGTTCAAATTCTTTGTGCGCAGAATAGAATTAAAGGAGTTTTTAAATTAGGTGAAAATTGGGCAATTCCAATGAATACACCTAAACCAAGCGATAAAAGAAGAAAGGCGGAGAGTCATGATGAAGAAATTTAATGTGATAGATCTTTTTTGTGGATGTGGAGGGTTTTCAAAAGGTTTTGAAGAAGCTGGATTTAATATTTGTTTTGGAATTGATATGTGGAAAGATGCCACAGTTACTTATCAGCATAATTTTTCCAATGCGGTTGTGTTAAATGAGGACATTACAAAAATTTCAGGAGAGGACATTTTGAAAATGTGCAGTTTACAGGCCACTGAAGTTGACGTAATAATTGGAGGACCACCGTGTCAGGGGTTCTCTGTGTCTGGAAAAAGAATGATTGATGATGAAAGGAACAGGTTGTATAAATCGTATGTAAATATTGTATCAATTATTAAACCGAAGGCTTTTGTAATGGAAAATGTGCCTGGACTTGTGAGGCTTTTCAAAGGAAAAGTTGCAGAACAGGTTAAAGAGGATTTTACAAATATTGGATATTCTGTTCAAATGAAAATATTATCTGCGGACAATTATGGTGTACCACAGCAAAGAAAAAGGGTGTTTTTTGTAGGAATACGAAAAGATTTATCGGAAAAAGGTATAAAGTATTTTTATCCAGAGCCAATTATGGGAGAGGGAACAGGAATAAATTCGTGGACGTGCAAAGACGCTATCAGCGATCTCGATTTTGTCCCAGATGATCGTGTGTTAGGGGAAGAGATAGAATATGTATTGCCAGCAGAAAACGAATATCAAAAAGTAATGCGAGAAGGTAGTAAAAGCGTATTAAATCATTCAATAACCTTGCATACAGAAAGAACAAAAGAAATTATATCTATGGTTCCGGATGGGGGAAACTATAAAGATTTACCAGAGAATTTACAGAATACAAGGAAAGTGCATATTGCGTGGACAAGGATGAATAGTAACAAGCCATGCTTTACTATAGATACAGGACATAATCATCATTTCCATTATAAAGAAAATCGTGTTCCGACTGTGCGTGAATCGGCAAGAATACAATCATTTCCGGATTCTTTTGAATTCATAGGGATAAAAACAAGTCAGTTGAAGCAGGTAGGAAATGCTGTTCCGCCTTTGCTTGCCAAAGCAATTGCTAGAAGTCTTGAAAGTATTTTAGAAGAGGGGTGACTATATGTATGATCCAAGTAAACAGTATAGATGCACAATAATCCGAGGAAAATCACAAAAAGAAATGGATGATCTTTTGCCCGCATATGCAAAGGTCATAGACGAAATCTGTCCATGCAGTCATCAGGATTTTGAGACACTGTTTAATGAAGCTTTTAAGCGATACCTTCCAGAATCTGAACGCATAAAGAAAACTTTGGATAATCATAGGACAGAAATTTCCGGGAAATTATTTGGAATGTACTATTTCGCAGAAGATGGAATGGTATACGAGTCTGAACGAACTCAAAAGTATCTTGAAGATAATGACCAGCCTGCTTTTTTTAAGGATATATGTTTCAAAATGCAATTTCCTAATGGCATGCAAAAGGTGTCAACTACTGTCGCTAAAAGAGTTGAAGATGAGATTAGTGTTCGACCAAACGCATTTGTTTTAAAATTGTTACAAATTGCTCAAACAGCAGGTGTGACTATTACAAAGAAAGCGTTAGGCTATTATGTTTTAAATTCATTAGATGTATTACAAGGACATGCTAATCCGTATGAAGTGCTAGAAGCGATAGTAAAGGACCAGAAAGATGGGATTGAACACGACATAAGTGTTCCTGGAAAAGCGTCTTCGTATACGCATCAACATATAAATGAACAGATAAATTATTTGGAATTAGCTAATTTAATTAGAGTAACAGAAGATAAACGTGTGATTTTAAATCCCAATGAAAGCGAAGCAATTAGTCTTTTTACATCAGTTTATAAAGATAAACCAGAATTTGATGTTTATGAATATGATTTGGGAAATGCTGAAATTAGAAAAGAATTTCAATTTAAATGGGATGCATATTATGCTCGCTTATCTCAATATGCTCAAAATTTTAAGACTAGTTCTGTAGCTTTATTGTTTGAAGAAAAAAAGTCTATAGAAGAAACTAAAAAATCACGAGTTAATCTTACAGAGTTTGGAGATGAAGGGGAAACACTTGTATATAATTACGAAAAGTCGAGAGTTGCAGCGTATAATACAAGATTAGCAAATAAAGTTCTTTCACTTGGGAAAACAAGAGGTATTGGTTATGATATTCAGTCTGTCATTGCTGAACCAGGGGATGAGGCTGAGTTTGTAAAATATATTGAAGTAAAATCGACTAAGCGTTTAACCAGTCCGGACTTATCAGATCCGCTATGGGTAGATTCGTTAAATATTACAAGAAATGAATGGATAGCTGCGCAGCAGCATAAAGAGTATTATGCAATATACAGAGTGTTTTTTACACGAGAGGGGGCTACTGTTTTTGTGATAAATAATGTGGCTGAAAAGATTAAAGATGGAAGAATACAGGTAACACCTATGACATATAGAGTTGATTTTTCCAATAGCAGTGTAGATAAAGAGATACCAATTAGAAATGAGGAAAGTTAATGTACAAAGTAGTTTCGTTGTTTGCTGGCTGTGGAGGTTGTGATCAGGGTATAACAGGAGATTTTGTGTTTAATCAAAAAAGATATGAACGACTTCCGTTTGAACTTACGTATGCAATGGATATTGACCAAAAAGCATTAAATACCCATATGCTGAATTTTAGGGACAGTATAATAAAATGTGCGGATGTATGCGATGTGGAATCATCCGAAATTCCGGATTGTGATGTTATTATTGGAGGGTTTCCCTGCCAGTCATTTAGTACGGTGAATCCAACGAAGGATCCGTTTGATGAAAGAGCAAATTTGTACAAACAAATGGTACGAATTGTTAAGGATAAACAGCCACAAGTATTTATTGCAGAAAATGTGAAAGGCCTTATGACATTACATAAAGGAGAGATTTTTAAAAGAATATATAAAGCTTTTGAAGATGCTGGATATACGTTATCTTATCGTTTATTAAATGCGGCAGATTATGGCGTTCCGCAGAAGCGAGAGCGGATGATTATGGTTGGGTTTAGAAATGATTTAGGAATAAAATTTGAGTTTCCAGAGGAAACAAATAAGAATAACTGGGTACCACTTTCTGTTGCAGTGCAAAAACTTGCAATTGATGAACAAAAATATTATTTTTCAAAAAGAGCTGTTTTAGGAATGAAAAATGCAAAACCAAATATGAAGAGAGGTTTATGGCAACATTTAGATGAACCGTGTCTGACGGTTACAAGTCATCTGGCAAAAGTAAGTTTAAATTCCCGAGATCCAGTTCTTTTAGTTGATCCTGAAAAAGAGTTATATCGTCGTTTTACGCCGAGAGAAGCCGCACGTATACAGTCATTTCCCGATGAGTTTAATTTTGCAGGTAGTGAAACTGATGCATACCGACAAATTGGTAATGCAGTACCTCCGGTAATGTTTTGGCATGTTACTAAAAAAGTAGCAGATTATTTAGAAAAATAAATTCCTAAAATTTGAAGATAATCTGAGGAGAAACTAAAATGACGGATGTACTTACGCCAGAGCAGCGAAGAAGAAATATGCAAAATATCCACCAGAAAGATACGTCAATTGAGCTTTGTTTACGAAAAGCATTATGGAAGAAAGGATATAGATACCGCAAAAATGTAAAAACTTTACCCGGAAAGCCAGACATAGTGATTACAAAATATAAAATTGCAATATTTTGCGACAGTGAATTTTTTCACGGAAAGGATTGGGAAGTTCTAAAACCGCGGTTGGAAAAAGGAGTGCATGGAGATTTTTGGGTGAAAAAAATTACGAACAATAGAAGACGAGATGATGAAGTTAATAAAAAACTATTGTTTATGGGCTGGACTGTAATTCGCTTTTGGGGAAAGGAGATAATGAAAAACACAGATGAGTGTGTAAGGGTTATAGAAGAAACAGTATTTGATATCAAAATGGAAGTAAATGATTAAATAATGGAATAATTACAAAATTTAGGAGAAATGAAACAATGCTAGAGGCAATGACTTATCAAGATATGCTTAGTGATATTAACGAAAATGCAAGAAAGAACGGTATTATAAATGATACTATTGGTATTTTGATCACAAGGCCGGATCTGCCGACCGGAAAACAAATTATGAACAGCTTAGAATATTTTCATTTTCGAACAGGAAAATCTGTTAATTTTTATTTACCCGGTTATGGTGCGTACTGGACAAAATATGATTATCCTGATGGGATAGTTGTAACAAGAATAAACGGAGTTGAATGGTCTTTTAGCAATGAAATGTTTGTCTCATTTATTCAAAATTTAGAACATTATTCAAAATGGCAATATTCAGGAGAAAGTGAACTATTATTAGTGGAATTAAAGGATAATGTTTTGTCGTATCAAAATACAATGCAATTTCACTTAGATAACATGCTTAGGGACAGAGTTATAGGATCTATTCCTCAATTTTTTGAAACTTTATTTAGAGTATGTGCAAATAAAGATTCATTACAACAAATTAGTAACATTTTTGGGCAAAAGACAGTTAAACATGTAAGTATGGAATTTGTATTAAGCAATGTACCATCCGGTTTGAGAAAACTTTTTACAGAAGAAAAATATTTCTGTGTAAAAAATGTGGAAAATTAGAGAATATACCACATGTACTATTGGTTTAACATGCTTCAGAATATAAAATATAGAAAAAATTTATGGCTATCAACTGAATTTTGTTATGGGGTATAACGTATTTACTAAGGAGAAAACCATCATGAATTTAACCAACATTTTTGAATCCACTGATTTTGTTCACGCCAGTGGCACGAAGGAAGAACTACAGGTTGCGGAATTTTTGAAAGGACAGTGCGAGGAACTGGGAGTGACGGCGAAGATAGAGGCTTTTCGGGTTGCTATGGGGAATATTGAGGAATCCCATCTTTTTGCAGATGGGAAAGAAATTCCCTGTAAGGCATTTAACTGTTGCGGCAGTGGCGTTGTAGAAGGGGAACTTTATTATATGCCGGGAACGGATCCGGTCTCTGTGGCTGGTGCTAAAGATAAGATCGTGCTTCTGGATACTCAGGGAATTGGATTTTTCGGATATCAGGATCTGATGAAGGCAGGAGCAAAGGGGATTATTTTCCAGTATGGAAATGTACACTTCCCAAATACAGATATAGATCAGAGGGATCTGCGAGAGGCTGTTGTAGGGGAAGAGCGGAAGGGACTTTGTGCTATGATTCATTCCAGCCAGGCTGTAGAGCTGGTGAAAAACAAAGTAAAGAATATCCGTTTAGAGGTATTCCAGAAAGAGTATGACGGCCAGTCACACAATGTAGTCGCAGAGCTTCCCGGTAAGCGTGACGAGTTTATTGTATTAACAGCTCATTACGATACCACTTCTTTATCTCATGGCGCATATGACAATATGAGCGGCTGTGCAGGACTGCTTGGAATTATGGAGCAGCTGAAAGGAAAGGAGCTGAACTATGGGCTTCGTCTCGTGTTCTGTGGAAGTGAGGAACGTGGACTTCTGGGTTCCAAGGCTTATGTACGTGATCATAAAGAGGAATTAGAGAAAATAGTGTTGAATATTAACTTGGATATGATCGGAACCTACCTGGGCAAGTTTATTGCCTGTGTTTCCGCAGAGGATAAGCTGGTTCACTATATTTCCTATATGGCGGCAGAAACCGGCTTTCCTGTAGAAGCTAAGAGCGGTGTTTATTCCAGTGATTCCACGCCGTTTGCAGATGGCGGTGTTCCGGCGCTGTCCTTTGCCAGAATTTCCAGTCCGAATGTAACACCAATTCACTGCCGTTATGATGTTAAAGAAGTTATGTCTATGGAGCAGCTGCAGAGAGATATTGATTTTCTGGTGAAGTTTACACAGCACTTTGCAAATGCGGTTGTATGCCCGGTTGCGCGGGAGATTCCTGAGAAGATTAAAAAAGAACTGGATGAGTACCTTTTCAGAAAGAGAAAAGAGCAATAGAGCATGAAGAAAACTCCAAAATAAATGTGCGCTATAAAGTGGGATGTGCAGATTACAGGAAAAGATTTTTGAAACGTGTTTCAGATAAGGTAGCTGGGATGAAAAAAGGAGGAGTCCTATGAGTTACATAACTACATACACAAGAAAGCATTTCGACCCGGTTCATCCGGACCCGGAGCGAATCTGCATTCAGGATATTGCACATGCATTGCCATTGATCTGCCGGGGAAATGGACATGTAAGCACCTTTTGGTCTGTTGGGGAGCATTGTATTTGCTGTGCGAAGGAGGCTCTTGGGCGAGGGTATTCCAATCGTCAGGCGCTGGCTTGTCTTTTGCATGATGCCAGCGAGTGCTATATGTCAGATGTGCCCCGTCCGCTGAAGCAGGAGATGCCCAGATACCGTGAGGTGGAAGAGCAGCTGCTTCAGGTGATTTATAAGAAATTTCTGGGAAGCAGTCTGACTGATGAAGAAGCGCAGCGTCTGAAAGAAATTGATGATGATCTTCTCTGGTATGATTTAGAGGTTCTTCTGGAAGAGAAACAACCGGGGGATGCACCGAAGCTGCACTTTGAGCTGGATTATACAGTGCGGCCGTTTGTTGAAGTAGAGCAGGAATATCTGGAAATGTTTCAAAAACTGAGCGAATCATAAAAGACAGATTTTTACCCGGAGAATGCGGCATTTATTATGCAGAAATATGAGGGATGGCAGATTCAGAAACAGACCTCAGACAGATTCTATGGGAGGAATTACACATGAACCAGGAGATAAAAATAGCGGTTTGTGATGACCTTGCGGAAGACAGGGAGAATATCACCCGGCTGCTTTCGGAATACACAGACAAAAATAACCTATATGTGAAAATAGAAGAATTTTCTTCCGGGGAGGCATTTTTATCCTCAGATACATCCGTTTATTCACTGGTTTTTATGGATATTTTTATGAGTGGGATGAACGGTATGGAGACGGCGAAGAAGCTGATTTCAAGAAACAGCCGGGTGCAGATCGTGTTCGGGAGCACCAGTACGGAGTTTGCAGCAGAGGCCTTTGATATTGAGGCGCTTCATTACATGGTGAAGCCAGTGAGAAAAGAGAAGCTGTTTCACATTCTGGATCGCTTTTTTGACAGTGTCTACTCCCTGCGGACTGTGAACGTGAAAGTGGGACGGCTGGAGGAGAGCATTTACATTTCCGATATTCTGTATGCAGAAGCAGATGGAAAACGAGCGAAAATTCACACGAAAAAGGGCGTGATAGATGCTTCCATGTCTATGGCAGATCTGGAAAAGGTTCTGCCAGCCAATGAGTTTTGCCGCCCGATCCGGTGGGCGCTGGTTTCCATGAGGGAAATCGTGGCTATGCCTACGGATATTCTGAAGCTGTCGGATAAGACAGAAATCCCCATCAGTCGTCTTAAGCGAAAGGAAATCCAGGATGCTTTTGCAAATTATAGCTGGCGAAGTACGAGACGGCGCATGCGGGGCGGAATCCTGTAAAAGAATTTACAGACTACGTTATAATTATAAAAGGAAAAAACTTTATAGCGTGTTTGAAAAAAGGTTTTCTGTAAAATATACGTTATAATCTGCAGGAGAAACTTGAAACGAAATATTGAGAGAACGTTTCGGACATGTTATGATTTGGAAAATATGAAAAACCTTTAGAAAACATTTTTTTGAAAGCGGAGGACATCATACTATGGGAAAAATTATTAATTTATCATCCGTACTGGAAAAAGAAGAGAAATTACAGCAGGTAGTAGATTACATGGAGGAACTGAAAGACCAGTTTTCAGATTTGATCCAGGAGTATGAGGATGATGGCGCAGATGTAAGGAAAGTCGATACACTGACTGAGGCTCTGGACGCGCTGGAAGATGCATATGAGATGGTCTGTGAAGTTGCTGAGGAAGAGGAGTGATAATTTATTTAAAATAAGGTACATTCAGCTAAAAACACGAAACAACACAACGTGTTAATTAGTACTGGGTGTACTTTTCTTGTATATTGTGGAGATTTTGTAGTGTATAGAAATCGTACAAGCGTCGCTACGCGACGGCTCTAATGTTACTGTGAACTTTGTTCACAAAAAACACCTCGCGGAATGTTACCAGTGAACAGTAACGCTCCAATCTATTTTCTCATATAAAATCCCAAAAACCTATTGACATAGTGGGTTAATAGTGGTAATATCCATTTAACGAATAAATAACCCAGTAAATCAATACGGAATATCGACAATTATTGCCGAAGAAGCAAGCTGGCAGTTACTGGGGGCAGATACAGACATAACAGGCGGGCCGCCATACGGCGACATCACCTCGAATAAATGTAAAGCGGCCGCAGGCGCCGGGAAAGGAATGGATATGGCATACTATAAGGGAACACTTGGATTGATCGGAAACACCCCACTTGTAGAGGTTACAAATATTGAGAAGGAGCTTGGACTGGAAGCTACTGTTCTTGTGAAGCTGGAATACTTTAACCCGGCAGGAAGCGTTAAGGACAGAATTGCCAAGGCTATGATCGAGGACGCAGAGCAGAAAGGAATTCTGAAGGAAGGTTCCGTAATCATTGAGCCAACTTCTGGAAATACCGGAATCGGTCTGGCATCTATCGCAGCAGCTAAGGGATACAGAATCATCCTCACCATGCCAGAGACCATGAGTGTTGAGCGTCGAAACATTTTGAAAGCATACGGCGCAGAGCTTGTTCTTACCGATGGAACCAAGGGAATGAAAGGTGCCATTGCCAGGGCCAACGAACTGGCAGAGGAGATTCCGAACAGCTTCATCCCAGGACAGTTTGTGAACCCGGCGAACCCGGCAGTGCACAAGGCGACTACAGGTCCGGAGATCTGGAAGGACACTGAGGGAAAGGTTGATATCTTCATCGCAGGTGTTGGTACAGGCGGAACCCTTACCGGAACAGGTGAATATCTGAAAGAGCAGAACCCGAATGTGAAAATTGTAGCACTTGAGCCTTCTACCTCCCCGGTATTATCTGAGGGAAAAGCAGGTCCGCACAAGATCCAGGGAATCGGTGCCGGATTTGTTCCGGATGTTCTGAATACCAAAGTTTATGATGAGATTTATAAAGCAGAGGCTGATGAGGCATTTGCCACAGCGAAGCTTCTTGCACACAAAGAAGGAATCCTGGTTGGAATTTCTTCCGGAGCTGCGTTAAAAGCCGCAATTGACTATGCAAAGAAGCCTGAGAATAAGGGCAAAGTGATTGTAGCCCTTCTTCCGGATACTGGTGACAGATATTATTCTACACCACTGTTCACTGAATAAAGATACATAGTAAACATACGGTAACTGTGAAGGCATTGCGCAGTTATAGTTTACCAAATAAGAAGCCTCACTATCTGATATCGCTTATACAGAGTTGTTATCAGATCGGTGAGGCTTTTTTGCGTAATATTACGCTATTATTTTATTTGGCTAGCAATTGTACCGTCAGCATTGATAGTACAATTATCGGTCGGATTGAATTCGAGAATGTACATAAAAATTGCATGCTTATACATAAAAACGACAACTAACTTTTCCGGCGCCGTTTGTGATTGTAAGGGAAAATAGCTATGCTAAAATGGATTTAGTCAATTATCAAAAATAAATGTAATTGTTCAGTGCTAATTTTCAAAATGCTTTGTATTTCGTCATTTGATTCTGACCAGTTACAAATGAATTTAAGGGAGAGAAAAGAATTATGAAAAGGAAGGCAATCAGCCGGATACTTGCAATTTCGCTGAGTGTTGCAATGTGTGCACAAAGCATTCCGATTTATGCTGCAGAAGAAATTGGGACTTCAGCTGCAGCGGACTTCTTCGCAGAAGATTCTATTGAAAACCAGAGTTTGAATGAAGGCGACGCGGAAACCAACGCGGAAACTAACACGGAATCTAATACAGAAACCAACACGAAAGCCGATGCGACAACCGGCATATCGGAAGCGTATACGTTGGAAGAGAGTAATTCAGCGACCACATCGGAGGAAACGGTTACTGACGAGGATGGATTCTGGTCTGGAGAATCAGAAACAGTTGAATCTTCAGCAAATGGTTCTGGTGGATGGGAATCTGCGGAAATGGATGGAGCAGAAGCGGGAGATGAGGCGGTAAAGCGAGATGCTGCAGCTTTTGTTTCGGGAGACGTGGAAGAAAACGTAGAGGAAACTGGAGAAACAAATGAATTGGAAGAGGCTCTTTCTGAATCGGCAGAGATGACAGAAGGTGATTTTTCCTATGTAATTGTAAATAACAGTTATGCGCGTATTACCAGATATTCCGGAAGTGCCACCATCGTTCAGGTTCCGTCTACCATAGGTGGTTATGCGGTTCAGGTGATCGGAGCGAGAGCATTCCAGGGAAATACAGTGCTGGAAAGTATGGAGCTTCCCGATGGCCTGACTACCATATATGCTTATGCATTTGCAGACTGTACAAACCTTACCCAGATCAATCTGTCAGAAGGTCTTAATATACGCCTATGCATTTGAAAAATGTACCAGTATCACCAGCATACACCTGCCAGACAGCATTACCACGATGGGCTATAAAGTCTTTGGAGGATGCAGCAATCTTGAGAGTGCCAATTATCCGGTAAACTGGGTAAACAGCCCCAGTGGAAACGGATCGAACAGTTATGAATATGGAAATGTATTTTCCGGCTGTCCGAAACTGACCGAGATAGAGATTCCGGAAGGAGTAAAGGTAATCGCGCCGCATAGCTTTGCAAGCTTAACCACACTAACCAGTGTAACGTTGCCATCAAGCCTGACCGAAATCGGTGCATACGCATTCGCAGGAGCAACCGGTCTCACAGAAGTAACGCTTCCTTCCAATACCAAGACGATAAGAGATTATGCATTTGCCGACTGCGCAGGTTTAAAGGATATTTACATTCCAGATTCCACTACTGATATCAGGAAAGCTGTATTCGAAAACTGCCCACAGCTGACGATACATTGCAGTTATTATTCTATGGCAACCATATATGCCATTGAAAATAATATTCCATTTGAGCAAATTGGAACTTATACGGACAGCGCCGAAACCGTCCTGGATCGTTCAGGCACCAGCTATTACGGAGACTTCGGAAGTGCCACAGCCAATGGATATGTGGCCATGACAGTACGCTATAACATAAAAGACACATGGAAATCCGCAGTAAGCGACCTGAATGCGAAGCTGGTTCTTCCTTCCAACGGAGAGCTTGACGAATCCACATTAAAGGTGGATGGGGAGTTATGCCAGAACTATAATTTAAAGGACAGGACACTGACCATTCCTGTGAGCGGTACCTCTGGAATTATCCGTTTCAGTATCAAAGCACAGAGTCAGTCGGCAGCACGCAGCTACGCTATTTTGAATTACAAAAAGAATAGAAACTCCAACCAGGAAATCATTGGTGTATTAAATGAAAGCATTAATCTGTTCACCATAGATGCACCAGATGTTGTATCAAAGCCAACCGTAAATGTTTCCGGTATGGCAAATGCCGGTGGAACTGTTACCCTGCTTGTGGATGAGAAAGAACAGCAGACAGTCCAGGTATCAAAGGCAGGTTTATGGTCTGCCGTCCTTACACTGGAAAATCCTTCCAACTATGAGACATATAAGATCAAAGCACTCTGCACACAGGCAGATGGTACAACAGAAACAAGAACTGCCGCAGTTACCTATAATGAAGGAGAACCCTCAATCGAGTCCTTCAAAATGTACTATAATGAGCATGACAAAATAAAATCCTACGATCTGACAAAGACAGACGGAGTAACACCTTTGGTGTATTACCTTCCGAAAAGCAAATTTGACTATGAGCTTACCTTTGAAAATCCGGAACAGATAAAGACTCTGTATGTTACAAGTACCAGAAACAACCAGACGAAATATCTGGAAGCAACCTATGATCCAGAAAAAAATGCGTTTGTGACAGACGGATATTTCGATGAATCCAATCACAATTATGTTCCTGGTGTGATCAGCTATGAATATAACAAAACAGTTCCAGAAGTAAAAATGGGACAGGATTTTGATTGGGAGGCTTTGCAGAAAGGACTTCCGGAAGGTGCAGAAAATGATATTACGGTAAGGAAAAATACAGCAACGGATTATGACGCAACCATTGATCTCAGTAAATTCGGGGAAGATCTGAAAGATGTAGGACTGGATGTCACCATCAGCGTGTTTGACGAGAGCAACAGCTCCAGTATGGGAACATGGAAGGGATTGATCGACGAAGCCAATAAAGATATGGGCTATCTGATCCCGGGGTATGATGACAGCAAGTATATCTGCAACCTGGATTATTCCGACAAAGGCACCTGGTATATGCTGGTAAAGGATGTTACCGGAAATAAATACATTGGATTTATGCTGGACACTGCTACAGATAATGCCGGTACTCTGGATCAGTACTGGACACTTTCCCAGATTTCCTCCCACCTGTCAACAATAAATAAGGGAGCGTCTATGTTATATCAGAACTATCAGATTGAGAAAGACATGGATGAGCTGAGAAAAGACGTACTGGCTTCCGGCGGTAACTATTCCGACCAGGAATTAAAAGAGAAATTAAAAGCAGTAGACAATCTGGAAAGCGACCAGAAAATGTTTATGATCATGACAGCGATGATTCCACTGGTGGTAGCCGGAGGTGCGATGGGCGCAGGTCCGGTAATTGCGCTGACTGCCATATTGGGAACGATTACAGCAGCTTCCTCATTATTCTGGGATATCAGAAAAGCAGATATTAAAGGGGAAAAATTCAAGCTTCGTTTTGTAGTAGATCCAAGCGGCTATGTGTTTGATCTTTCCACAGGAGAGAGAATTGAGGATGTCACTGTAACAGCTTACTGGATCCCATATGATGAGTCAGATGACTTCTGGAATAGAACGCCGTCCCCATCCGAGTATGGAACGAAATGGAATGCCGGGGAATATAACCAGTACAATCCTCTTCAGACGAATGCAGATGGAAAATATGCATGGGATGTTCCAGAAGGCTGGTGGAGAGTAAAATACGAGAAAGAGGGATATGAAACTACATGGAGTGACTGGATGACCGTTCCGCCTCTTCGAACCGAAGTGAATATCGGGATGGTATCGCAGACAAAACCGTCGGTAGAGCACAGCTGGGATAACGGAACGGTAGTCATAGCAGCGACTTGTACTTCCACAGGAATTATCAGCTATGAGTGCACGGACTGCCATATTACCAGAACAGAGGTTTTACCGGTGAATCCGGACGCCCACAGCTGGGATAACGGAAATGTGACAAAGGAAGCCACCTGTACTGAGGAAGGTATCAGAACCTTTACCTGTGTGAACTGCAGACAGACCAGAACCGAGAAGCTGCCCGCGAAGGGACATGGGGAAACAGAGGTCAGAGGGAAAAAAGCAGCAACCTGTGCAAGTGAAGGCTATACAGGCGACACTTATTGTAAGACCTGCGGAACCAGATTAAGCGGCGGTGAAACAATCGCGAAGACAGAACATACCTGGGGAGAATGGGAAAAGACATCAGATGCTACCGTATTTGCAGCTCAGAAAGAGAAAAGAATCTGTAAGATCTGCCAGACCACAGAAGAAAGAGACAATGGAAATCCGCTGACTTCCAAAATGACACTTACAGCCTCCAGCCTGAAAATGAAAATAAAACAGACCACAAAAGTGCTCAAGATTTCAGGCATGGAGAGTGGGGACTATGTAGCATCTGTGGTTTCAGGCAACAGTAAACTTCTGAAAGTAAGCTCCTACACCAAAGACGGTGCAGTTACGCTGAAGGCTCAGAAGAAAACAGGAAAGACGAAACTTACAGTGACTCTGGCTGGCGGTGCAGTAAAAACTGTGAATGTTACCATCCAGAAGGGAACTGTGAAAACCACCAAAATTTCAGGTGTACCGAAGAAAATCACCTTAAAGAAAGGGAAGAAACAGACCCTGGCACCGGTTCTGGCACCGATCACAACCCAGCAGAAAGTGACCTACACCACATCTAATAAGAAAGTCTGCACTGTGACAAAAGGTGGTGTAATTACAGCGAAGAAAAAAGGTACTGCAAAAGTTACGGTACGCTCCGGCAGAAAAAAGGTGGTTATTACAGTCAAAGTGCGGTAAGTTGCAAGAGCGCGAAGCGGGCTACGCCTACTGAAAGAAAACAAAATATACCGTAAAGCGGGGCGTGCAGATTGTAAGAATGATTAAGGGGCAGACTTTAGAACTGCCAATATTACAGGATGTATGATGCCTCTGATAAACTGCCGTGTCTGATATGTTTAAGAAACATATTGAACACGGCAGTTTTTTTCAAACAGGATAACTGTTTAGTATCTTCATACTGCCTTCTGGATAGTTGTCAAACAGGTTGCGTTGTGCATAAAAATAACAATCTTGTGCATAAAAAACGCAACCTTTCCCACCATTATTGTCTCAAAAATTCAATTATGATATTCTTTTTATGAGAAAAAAGAGCAATTTTCCAGCTTTTGAAAATTTGCTGGTATCTATTCAGAGCCAAATGGATTTTTGAACAGTTATAATTGCCGAAAAAATAAGGGGGAATGAAAGAGTGAAAAAACAAATTTCAAAATGTGTGAAAATGCTGTTCCTTGGCATTATCATGTGCCTGGGTATGGCGCTTAGCGTGCATGCAGAAGGCTCAGGACAGTTTTTTCAGTTCGACGGCGAAAAGTGGAACAAGGAAGAATTTTCCTGGACAGACAGTCAGGGGCAGATCTGGTATGCCCATGAATATGGAACAAATGGAGAAGCTATTATCAGCGCAGTAACCGAGGCTGTTATGGAACTGCAGGTTCCGTCATATGTGTATAAGGATGGTGTGGCGAAGAAGGTAATTGGAATCGGTAAGTATTTTCCGGATTCAGAATATGATTACACATGGGCCCGGTTTAGCTGTTTCTATTACGATGGAAAGTATGGCAACGAAATGCTGTACAAGTTGATTCTTCCGGATACACTCTGCTATGTGATGCCTAATGCATTTTCAACAAGTGGCAGCTGGTTTGACGGACTGGCAGCTGTTCAGCTGCCGCAGAATCCACGGCTTGTAATTGGAGAAAGTGCGTTTTATGGGGCTGGAAATCTTCAAATCGTGCATTTTAATGACGCAGTAGGCGGTGCACAGCCTGTAAAAATCGAGAAGCGGGCATTTGGTAACTGTCCGAAACTGGAAGAGATAACGTTTCCGCCAACAGGAGCTTATAACGAGATTGATAAAGAAGCTTTTTACAGTTATGGGGAATGTTGTAACCTGAAAAGAATTTACAATGCCCCATCCGAGCTGGAACTGGGCTGGGATCAGTACTGTGCCGGTGTTGAGGAGGTTTCCTTTGCAGAAGGACTTACATATGTCGGTGGAATTTCGACTATTGTAGCTTATGAATGGGATGAGGATGGAAGTCCCTCGCGCGGACAGGGAGAATACATTAAAACACTGAAAAAAGTAACGTTGCCCTCCACACTGAAGGAAATTGGCTGGGACGCATTTAAGGATAACAAGAACCTTACTTACATCAATCTCCCGGAGGGCTTAACCACTATTGGAAGTTATGCTTTTGCAGGCTGTACAGCGCTTACAGGTTTTACCTCTCTTCCGGCAAGCGTAAGCGGAGGTATCGGAGAAGGTGCATTTAGGGGCTGCAAGAACCTCCATCTTGAAAATGTATATATTCATGGAACTGACAGCCTGAAATATCAGTTCACCGACAGTGGAATTGTAAGCATCCGCATTGGTGCTGATGTAACATATACAGTTGGTGCAATGTTCAAGGGCTGCACAAGCTTAAAAGAAATCACAGTTGACGCAGGACATCCGTACCTTTCTTCCCAGGACGGTGTGCTTTACAGTAAGGTCTATAAAAGCAGCGGAGGGGAAGTGGCTGGCAGAAGTATTTTCATCTATCCTGCAGGAAAAAGCTGGGCAGGAAGCTATACACTTCCGTCAGATGTAGTATTGTTAGGCGGTTTTGCATTTGATTCCTGTAAATTTACAGAGATTCACATTCCGGCCCGTGTACTGGATCTGGATTATGACTCTATGGCTTCTATAGGAGATACGAACACATATTATGCCTTTGATTCTATCAAAGACAGCTGTAAATTATACGTTGTAAAAAATTCTTATGTGGACAATTACTTTAATACACGTTATCATTTTTATTATGAAAATGGTGATGTGCTTCCAATCAGTTATGATCTGGCTGGCGGAACAAATGACAGCTCCAACCCATCCGCTTTCACAGGTGGAAACAGTATTGAGCTGAAAGCGCCTACACGAAGCGGTTATACTTTTACCGGATGGACGACAGTAGATGCGGATGAAGAAGTAAACTTTTCCGGTTCTTACACACCATCAATGGGTGAACTGGTAAGCGGTGTTAAACTGACTGCAAACTGGAAAAAGAACCCAGATCCTACCAAGGCACCAGAACCGACGAAAACCCCGGCGGCAGAGCCGACAAAAGCTCCGAATGCAGAGCCGACCAAGGCTCCATCTGCTCCAGAACCGACGAAGACTCCGAATGCTTCTGATAATAATCAGAACACTGTAATTCCATCCAAGCTTCCGAAGGTTACCGGAACTAAGGCAACCAATGTACTTACCGATGGTGCCAAGATTTCCTGGAAGCGGATTGCGAGTGCAACCGGATATCAGATCACAATTTCCACTGATAAGAAATTCAAGAAAAATGTAAAGAATTACATTGTCGAGGAAAATAAAAACAATGAACTGATCTACGGTTTGAAATCTGGAAAGACTTATTATGTAAAAGTAAGAGCAATCGCACAGGGCGGCGGCAAGAAGGTTACTGGAAAGTATAGCAAGGCTGTTAAGTTTACAACCTATGTTGTGCCGAAGGTAAAGAAGATCAGTGTAAAGAATAACAAGAAGGGCACGATCACCATTACGGCGTCCAAGGTAAAAGGTGCTGCCGGATATGCGTTTGTGATTACCGCAGATTCCAATCTTTACGATATTGTGGACATCAAGGAATCCAAAAAGAATACGGTAACTGTGAAGAACCTGACGAAGGGACATACCTATTATATACGTGCGTGTGCATATAAGCTGAACAAGCAGAAACAGAAGGTATTTGGCGTGTACGCAAAGAAAGCTAAGATTACAATCAAAAAATAAGAAATCAGTTGTTGTATTTAGTTACCTGTAAAAAGTGCTGCTGGTCAGGTGACCAGCAGACAGTAATAAAAAAGGAACTGTGTTTACAACCGGAGAGAACGTGACATGAAAAAAGATGAGCAGGCAAATGTGTTGCTTTCGCTGAAAAACTTATATCGGTTGTTTACCGTGAAAGATTATCCGGTCTATTCTACCGGAATTCTGGGAGAAAAAAGTAAGAAAGGTCTGACTCTGGTCAGATTCTGGGATGAATATCTTCTCTATGAGTGGAAAAGCACCAGACACGGAAAAATGATTTTTCGAAAGGATGGAAGCCAGAACCGTTATCATTCGGAATTTTGTAATCGCAAGGAAAGCTTTCCCTTGTATCATATATACATAGAGGAAGTGCTGGAAGGTCTGAATACGGAGACATTTGGCAGTCAGGTATTGATTTTTGAAAAGTTCCTGAAAGAAAAAAATTATAATCATTCTGTGTTTGTGCAGAAGCTGAGAAAATTTCTGGGCATGGTCATGGAGTCAGATCCATGGCTGTCCAGAGAGTGTGGGGAAAAGCTGATCTTCTGGCTCAATTACATAGAGAAAAAACAGAAGGATTTTTCCCAGTCCTTTGGGGATGCCTGGCTATTTACCCTGCTTAGTCTGCACGCGATGGCGGGGCCGGAAATATCCGGGGCAAAAATGAAACTGGTAAGAAACCGTGAAGACTTAAAGCCGGAATATATCTGGAGCTGTATTTATCAGGAATCCGGGGAAACCAGGCAGAGCTTTCTCACCCTGCGAAACTGTGAATTGTTCCGGAAATCTGTGAAAGCCAGCCATTTCTTTGGCAGAGAAGAAGAGTTATATGACTTGAAAGAGATGTTCTTCAATTCCGGAAAGTATCTGATTTCCGGAATTGGAGGAATTGGAAAAACAGAACTTATGCGTCAGCTTGTGAGCTGGATGGAGCAGGAAGAAGTAAAGTGCCGGATCGCAGCTGTTCAGTATGAGGAGAATCTGGCAGTCAGCTTTTCCAGAAGTTTTCTGAATCTTACTGGCGAGAGCGTGGAGAATAGATTTCACGAAAGTATCTATCACCTGTCAGAAGAGCATCAGGAAAAAACAGTGCTTTTTCTGGATAATATGAACCATATGGAAGAGGAAGATCCTTACCTGTCAGAGCTGAAAGATCTGCCGTGCACCATATTTGTTACTTCACGTCAGAAACATCTGGATGGGTTTACTACATTTGGCATAAAGACACCGCAAAAGAGTGCCTTAAGTTTGATTTTTCGTGACAATTACAACAAAATACTTTCCAGAGAGGAAAAAGACCGGCTGAGTCGTTTGCTGGAAAAAGAGATTTTTCAGCATCCTCTGACATTGAAGCTTCTTGGAAAAGCAGGGACCTACTATTTCGGAAATTGGGATTATCTGGAAGAAGAGCTGCAGAATAACTGGAATGATGTTGCAGAAGAGTCCGGACTCATTGATATGTATCGTGGGCTGTACAAACTGGCTGATATTGGAGAAACAGGAAGCCAGCTGGCAAGGATGTTCGCGCTTCTGCCTTATCAGGAAATTGACCGGAATTTTACTGTGATGTTTTTCCAGGGATTTTTGAAGAAAAACGAAACTCTGGGAGAGGCGCTTGGTAGACTGGTGAAATTCGGCTGGCTGGAAGATACGGGAAATGGTTACCGTATGCATCCTGTAATTGCAGAGAGTCTGTGTACAATGGATTTTTCAGAAGCTGAGTTTCAGCCATTCTGGGAACGGGCACAGAAGTGTTTTTTCCCGAAACAGGCACCGAAAGATGAGGATCCTCGTATGGAGGAAATTGCGTGGCTTGTCTTCCAGGGAATTTCCAGAGTGCAGGGTGCGGTCAGTGACCAGCTTGTGGCACTGGCGGCAGAGGCTGCCCGATATCTGGAGCTGCCGGTTCCTATGTGCGGGAAAATCTGGGAACTGGAAAAAAGATGTGCACAGATTTCCAATGAGACGAAGTTTATGGTAGCGTGTCTGACAGAGACAAAACCTGAACAAAACGAAGAATATATAGAACTCTTCCGCGAACAGCTGAAAAAGAGAACGCTATCATCGGAATGGATGTTGTTTGCTATAAGTGATTTTTGCAATAGGTTGGAGCAAAGCAGTAATTATGAGTGTTACCGGGAGATCTGTGATTTAATTTTTCAACAGAAGGATAATATTGATTATAAAATTGGATATGCGCTTTTGCAGACGAATATGCAGATGTTGAAGCTTAATGTAAAAAAGGTTGAAATGTGGGCAGAACGTGGAATCCTCATGTGTGTACAATGGGGGCATAGCCAGAGAATACTGGATTTTCTTTATCAAAAAGCAGAATGTCATATGTTTCTTCAGGAAAAAGAAAAGCTGGCAGATTGTCTGGAAAAAATAGAGCAGATGCAACAGATACAAAGAAAGCGTCAGGGTGAGAGTGAGTTTGCAATATGGCAGCTTCGTGGTCAGCTTGCAGCTATGGATCAGAATATGGAAGAAGCCGCCTATTGTATGGAACAAGCAACGGACAGGTGCAAAATGTACTGTGGTGAGAAAAATCAGATGTATTCTGCCATGTCAGAGGAACTGGCACGAATGTACAATGCCGCCGGACGAAGGGAAGAGTCGTTGGCATGTCATCTTGCGGTTCGCAATCAGATGCTTAAGAATGGCTATCGTGAGGGTTCTATGCTTCTGATGGTGGACAACAATATGAGTGTAGTCTACCTGGACTTGGGAAGACCGGAAGAAGCGATCCCATATCTGACAGAGGCGCTGGAGCTTGCGAAGGAGAATGGACTTGAAGGTTCGGCGGTCGCAGAGCCTACCTGGAATCTGGCACGCGTTTACCGCGCACTTGGAAATGAGGAAAAAGAAGATATATATCTGAAAGCCGCCGTGGAAGGCTTCCGGGAATGCTACCCACCGGAGCATCCGAAACGGATTGCCGCAGAACAGAGAATGAGAGAACGCCAGGGGGAATGAACCTGGCGTTTAATCGTTGAAAGAAGATGAGAGTCACCAATCGTAGAAATGTTCAGTACTGAAAGATTACCCGCGTTACAATATGGGGATAGAGTTATTGTGGATTCCACATTCCTGTTGAAAACTGCCTACGATGTACTGAGAGATAAATGTCTGGCAATTACTGCTGTATCCTGCTCAGAAAGCCCTGAAGAATCGCGACCAGATCGTGAAAGCATTTAAAGAATATGGCTTCACATACATTTCTTATTTTCTTTCGGGTTATTACCCATTATCACAATCCCTAATTTGATGTAAAATCCTTTTCTTCTGTTTATTCGCGCCACAAATCCTGTCATCCATGCCATTCTCTTTTATTCCTAATTTAACTCCGTTAAGATAAGTTCAGAATAAAAAAGGGAGGCAAAAGAAAAGGGATGAACAAAAAAAGAAGTCACATTTTCCGTGGACTTGCCAGTATTTTCCTTGCATTTACAGTGCTGTTCGGAACCGTCATGTCAGTGGCACTGAGCTGGGAAGGCAGGGTAAACGAGCTTCTGGGAGTTTCAGATGATACTTTCGCAAGAAGTCAGAACCCGGATGACTACTATTACAAATCTGATTATGAAGATCCGGCAGATCTGATCAAAGCAGAAATTGCCCTGAATACCAGAATGGAAGCCGAAGGTGCAGTGGCATTAAAAGGCACACCAGCGGTAGAGGGAACCGGGGTTACCTTATTCGGAATGCGAAGCCAGGCAATGCAGTATGGCGGTTCCATGGGTTCTCTGGTAGAAACCAAACAGGCAGTGCGGCTGGCTGACGCATTGGAAGAGTATGGATTTTCTGTAAATCCGGCGATGGTTTCCTTCTACGAGGATATGGAAAAAACATATGCGCCGACGAAAGCTGCCGGTGGCAACTGTGTGGACACAAACGAGGGTTCTACCGTGAACGAAGTTCCTGTAAAAGAATACTTCGCAATTTCCCCAGATTCCATGGAAGGCTACAAAGACGCGGCAATCGTAGTTCTCGGAAGAGATGCCGGTGAGGGCGCATGTTTCTACCCAGGGGCAGAGGGAATCGCAGACCCGGAAGAGTTTTCCAACAGCCCGACAGGAAACATCTTAAGCCTGTCAAATGCAGAGAGAGCACTGATTAACTATGTAGAAAACCAGGGCTTTAAGAAAATCGTGGTTCTTCTTAACTCCGCATGTGCAATGGAGATTGAAGAACTGAAACAGGATGACGCAGTAGACAGCATTCTCTGGATCGGCAATCCGGGCTGCTATGGAACATACGGAATCGCACAGCTTCTGAATGGCTCCGTACTTCCATCCGGACATCTTACCGATACATACGCAGTAAATGCTGCACTTGCACCGGCAATGCGGGACTATGGTGCATATGTATTTACAAATGCAGATGACATTGACACTTCTTCCAACAATGCCCTGCGAAGCAGATGGTATCTGGCAGAAGAAGAGGGAATCTACATCGGTTACAAATACTATGAAACACGTTACTTTGATTCTATCCTGGAGCAGGGAAATGCATCCCAGGCTCTGACAGGGGAAACTGTAGATGGTGGAAAAGTATGGGATTATGACAATGAGGTATCCTACAGCTTTGGCTACGGCCAGGAAGGTTCCACCTTCTTAGAAGAAATCACAGATGCGAAAATCGACTGGAGTGGGGAAACTCAGTCCCAGGTGACTGTAAAAGTAACAAACACAGGCGATAACGCAGCGAAACATGCAGTACAGCTTTATGTTTCCCTTCCATATACAGACTATGACAAAGAAGCTGGCGTAGAGAAATCCGCGATTCAGCTGGTTGGTTTTGGAAAAACAGGGGAAGCACAGGAGAAATCCTTCGAGGATGTAGTACTTCTTCAACCGGGAGAAAGTGAAGATGTAACCATTACATTTACTGCAACCGATTTCTATTCTTATGATACGACAGAGGAACATGATGGCGTTACAGGTGCCTACATTCTGGAAGCCGGCGATTATTATTTCGCAACCGGAAATGGTGCCCATGATGCAGTCCAGGCTGTTCTGAAAGAGCAGTACCCGGATAAGATGAAAGATGCAGAGCCTACAGGAACTGTATATAAAGAAGCAGTGGACTCCAAGCTTACTTTAACAGAGTCAAACGGTGCCACCATTCAGAACCAGCTTACAGATGGAGATCTGAATTCCTATAATTGCGGCACAGAAATCAATTACTTAAGCAGAAGTGACTGGTCACATACTTTCCCAACCGGAATCGGTGATATCACAGCAACTGAGGAAATGATCCGCCTTCTTCGCAATGAGATTTACGACAAAGAAGGGGAAAATGCTGCGTACGACGGTCCTGCAGAATTTACCTATGGGGCAGACAATAATGTCCAGGCAATCCAGCTTCGGGGACTTGATTACGACGATCCCCTTTATGAGCAGGTGCTGGATGAGGTCAGCCTTCAGGATATGCTGAACACTTATTGCGCACTGATGAATTCAAACGAAGATATTGTTATGCCAAAAGAAAACGGTGCAGACAGCCCTGTGGGACTTCTTGGAACTATTGGAAAATACACCGCAGGCACGATCTATGAAGTAGCAGAGGATGATCCATCCTATGGACATTCCACCGCTGTTTATGTAAGTGAAAACGTGGTAGCGGCAACTTTCAGCCATGAGCTTTCCAGCGAGCAGGGACGTCTGATCGGAAATGCAGGCTTATGGGATGGATATACAGAATGGAATGCACCAGGCTTAAATATTCACAGAAACCAGTACAACGCCCGTAACCTGGAATATTATTCCGAGGATCCAATTCTTACAGGAGCAATGGGAGCCAATGTTTACAGACAGGCAGTTGCTTATGGACTGGTAGTAGCTGGTAAACACTTTGCCTTTAACGATCAGGAGACAAACCGTGATGGTGTGGCTGTTTTCCTTGGAGAGCAGGCTGCAAGGGAAAATGAGCTTCGTGGTTTCCAGATCGCATTCCGTGATGGAAACGCAAACAGCCTGATGACCGCTTTCAACCGTCTTGGCTGTACCCACGTAGGAGCAAGTAAAGGCCTTATGAATGGTATCCTCCGCGGTGAGTGGGGATTCAAAGGCTATGTAATTACAGACTCTGTTAAATCTGCCAAGTATTTCCTTCCATCCGAATGTCTGGTGGCTGGAAACGACAGAATGCTGGGAGGCTCCAACAACGTTTCCGTATGGGGATACACAGAAGACGAAGTGGCAGATGATCTGGTGATCCAGGCTGGCGTGAGGGAGTCTTATCACAGATATCTGTACACCTATGTAAACAGTAGTGTAATGAATGGAATTTCCGAGAAAACAGATGCAACAGGGGCAATCGTATGGTGGATCCTGGCATTGCAGCTGGCAATGGGAATCAGCTTTGTACTGTTTATCGTATTCCTGGTAATGTTTATTTTGAAATACAGAAAGGAGCAGAAAAACGATGAACCAGAGAAAATTCAGTAGACTGGAATTTGTTATGGGAGTTCTGTCATTGCTCCTGAATATAGTTGGTCTTGTTTTGTTCTTTGTCAGCTACACTACAGGATATTACAAATTCGGAGAAATGAATTCTCCTATGATCCTTTCCTTTTTCCTGGTAGGAATCGGCATGGAAATCTTTTCCCTGCTTGCCCTGGTGAAATGGGGAGATAAAATGTGGACACGGTTTCTTACCTTTGCCATAACAGCCTTGCTTGTGGCGGGCGCGATCCTTCTGATCGGAGACCGTGTAGAGGGAATCGGAAACTGTATTGTTACAGATTACGATTCCGGTCACGGCGGTGAGGAAGCCATTTATTACTCGCTGGCAGCTTCCGGGGCAATGCTTCTGGGAATGCTCCTTAATGTTGCGGGGAGCTTTTGCAGAGTTCCCCAGAAGATTGAAATTGTGGAAGCAGCCGCGGATAGTGGAGAAGAGTAAGCTGGGAGATAGGATCAGGAAGTAATAAAAAGCAACTCAAACAAAATATGGCACTAGCCAGAAAATAAAGAAAGTGGAGGAATTTAAAATGAAGAAATCAGTAGCAGCAGTTTTAACAGCAGGAATCATGGCAGCAGGAGTGATCAGCAGCGGACTTACCGTTTTTGCTGAGGACACAGAGGAGAAAACCTACAGCGTTACTTACAATCTCAATGACGGAAACGCAGAGGAAATGCCGAACTTCCAGTTCATAAGTGCAGATATGAAAGGAATGACTTCCTACGACAGCCGTGTGTATGTACAGATTGATCTTACTCTGGATGGAAAAGATGGTTATAAGCTTGTTTCCGATTGCTATTGCGTGGAAAATGGAAAGAGAGCAGAGGTCGGGGATGACACCGGAATCGGTTTTACCATGACAACAACTGCAGAAGGTACTTATACAGACAATGGAGATGACACCATAACAATTGATACTCCGGAGCATGTACATCATGATATGTTCACAGATACTTATTCTATTCAGATGAAAGAAGCTGCGAACATGAATGTCCTTGGAAACACAGAGGATGGTTCCTATGACAGCGATGATCTGCCGGAGATGACTTCCATGGTTCCGGAAACAGTATTTACTGTAAACGACAAAGATGAAATCGTGACCTACAATTATCTCCATCCGGAAGATTATGAGACAGAAGAAACAGAAGAGGGCGCAGATGCAGCAGCTTCTGACAGCGCAGCAACTGGAAATGAACTGATCGCAATTCCAAGTGATGATGAGCAGACAACCTTTACCTTATTTGACAATGGAACTTATGAATTCTATTTCGCAAGCTATGATGTAAAAGACAACGGAACCTATGCTTATGATGCAGACTCCCAGACTCTTACTATCACAGATGCAAATGGAAAAGAGACAAAATCTGAGGCAGATGGCGACAATGTGAAATTTCATTATGAATACAGCGAAAGCGACCAGCTTACAGGAGATTTCACTGTAGAGGCAGCAGCACTTGCAGATGCACTGAAATAAGGAAATATTGAAGTCTTGTAAAAGACAAAAGAGAGAACAGTAACAGATAGAAACAAGGCTTCCGGCTGGTCGGAAGCCTTGTTTGACCACACGTATCAAGTATGCTATATTTAAAATTAGCGTAACCGCTCAGTGACAGTATTCTGTGAGAGCGTGAACAGTATTATCAGATATAATGTATACTTGGGAAAAGGTGTGGGAAAATGAACGTAGCGATCGTAGATGACGAACTGGAAATGCGCCAGACATTAGTGGATTATATTGGAAGATTCGGAGAGGAATCTGGTATTGAGTTGGAGACAGTGACTTTCGAATCCGGGGAGCAGTTTCTGAAAAATTATAAGCTGATTTTTGATATTATCATCTTTGATATTGATATGCCGGGAATCAACGGAATTGACACTGCACGGAAGCTAAGAGAGATGGATTCTAATGTGACCATTATTTTCGTGACGAACATCGCCCAGTATGCCATTAACGGTTATGAGGTAGATGCGGTAGATTATATCCTGAAGCCTGTGAGTTACTACGACTTTTCCATGAAATTCCATAGAACGGTGGCAAAGGCAGCCCAGAAGAAGGAACACACCATAAAAATAGAGACTGCGGAAGGAACCAGAAGGTTACGGCTTCCGGCATTGATTTATGTAGAAGTACTTTCTCATTATCTGTATTTTCACACCACAAAAAGAGATTACAGATCCAGAGGCAATATTTCTGAGATAGAAAAGGAACTGGAAAAATATAATTTTGTGCGGATTCATCGCTCTTATATTGTGAACCTGAAATATGTAAGCAAGGTGCTGAGCAAAGAGGTAACCGTAGGAGAGCATGTCCTTCCGGTAAGCCGGAATTATAAAGAAAAATTAAAAGATGAGTATTTGAAATACATAAGGGGAGAGGAATAAAATGCTGGGAAATATATCCTTTCTTGATATCTTTGATGTTTATCGTGTGCTGCTTGGGATGGTCAGCGCAGAGTTGATTTTTGTGGAGCATGCAGCCAGGCACCGGGAACATTTTATGAGGAGAGTGCTGACAGGCGGAGTGGGAATCCTTTTGTTTGCGCTGCTATGCATTCCGATGTACATGTTCCGGGAAATAGTCGGAAATTCTGCGATCGCCTCTTTGATAACCGGTGGCTGGTGGTTGATGATCGGCATCGTGTCTATGTGCTTTATCTATTATTGCTATGAAGTAACCGTATGCAATCTTATGTTCCAGTGTATTTTGGGCCTTGCACTGGAAAATCTGGTGACTCTTGTTCTCCAATATCTGATTTGTAAAAAATTGTTTCCTTCCTTGCAGACGGAGCATACAGTTCTGTATATTGTGCTGACTGTTCTGTGTTATGCGCTGTTTGACATAATGGCATACCTGCTTCTTGTACGGAAAAATGTCAGAGGACAGATCGTAGTGGAAGAGGACTGGCGTACCTTTTTTATCTATCTGACGATTTATATTTTCATTTCAGTAATGGGAGATGTGACAAGCCTTATTTTCCATTGGGGGCAGGCTGGCGGCAAAATGTTTGGTGGGATGGAGGTATTTTCCCATACGGCAATACCGTATTTTTGCATTGCGGTAAATGTGATTGTCAATCTGGTAATCGTCCTTTTGCAGAGCATGACATACCGAATCCTCTCCTTGCAGCAGGAAAAAAAGATGATCCAGATACTTCAGAAGGAAAAGGAGCAACAGTACAATTTCAGCCGTGAAAATGTGGATCTGATCAACCAGAAATGCCACGATCTGAAACGGCAGATCCGGGCCCTGAAGCTGGTTCAGGGGGAAGAAAGAGACCGGCTTTTCAAGGAAACAGAAGAAGCAGTACAGTTTTATGATGCCCATGTGAAGACAGGAAATGATGTGCTGGATACTATTTTAACAGAAAAAAATTTTGTGTGTACAAGACAGGGCATCCGTTTTTCCTGCAATATCCATGCAGAACATATGGACATCATTGATGTGATCGATTTTTACACAATAGTAAGCAATGGCTTGGATAATGCGATTGAATGTGTTTCCAGGTATGAAGATAACGAGAAAAAAGTAATCAATGTAGCGGTTCTGGAACGGGGAAGCATGCTTCACATTTTTATTGATAACTATTTCGATGGTGAGCTGGAATTCCGCAACGGATTCCCGGTGACCAGTAAGGATGACAAAGGCTATCATGGCTATGGGGTGAAAAGCATGCAGATGATTGCGAAGAAATATGGCGGGGATATTCGGATCAGTGTGAATAATCATACGTTTTCGCTGCAGATTATGCTGCCTGTGAAGTAAGCTTCGTAAATTGGTAAACATATTTCGGGCGCGGATTGTAGGAATATTTGAGGAGAATGTGTAAATGAAAAAAATAAAAGGTGTCAACTTAGGCAACTGGCTTGTCCTGGAGAAATGGATGCTTCCGGAAATGTTTGAGGGAACCGGTGCAGAGGATGAGGTCTGGCTAAACCGGAAGATGAATCCCGCAGAGTTAAAAGAAAAGATGAAGGAGCACCGTGATACATTTATTACGGAACAGGACTTCGCATTTATCAAAGAGCAGGGAATCTGGCTGCTGCGCATTCCGGTTCCATACTTTATTTTCGGCGACCGACCACCTTTTAACGGATGTGTGGAATATCTGGACAAAGCCTTTGACTGGGCAGAGAAGTATGGCTTGCAGATATTAATTGATCTGCATACAGTTCCGGGAAGCCAGAATGGATATGACAATGGCGGTCTGACCGGTGTATGTAAATGGTGCAAAAATCCGGAGGAAGTGGAGTTTGCCCTTACCGTACTGGAACGGCTGGCGAAGCGTTATGGCCAGCGCCAGGGATTATATGGAATTGAAGCTCTCAATGAGCCAATCAGCTTTCTTGTGTATGCGACAGCGCCTTCTACCGGGAAAGCAGTGGACAAAGAAGAAGCCAAAGGCTCCGGCTATGTTCCCATTCCGTTTTTGGAAAACTTTTATCGGAACGCCTATAGGCGTCTTCGGAAAATTCTCCCGGAAAATAAGACCATCGTGTTCCATGACGGCTTCCGCCTAAGACACTGGGGAAAGTTTTTCCGTAAAGAACATATGAAAAACGTGGTACTGGACACCCATATTTATATTTTTGCCATGGAAAGCTTCGTACCGATTCATATGCCGTGGGTTTATCAGATTTACATAAAGAGCCAGCAGCGGCTGATAGAGAGAATTCAGAGGGATGTGCCGGTGGTGGTTGGCGAATGGTGTATCTGTAATAAATATGCGGAGAAAGCGGTTTCCGGAAAGTCTGCAGAAGAATCTTCTGATAGGAGTGCGCAGGCAGCCGCGCAAGACGAACTGCGTAAGAAACGTTATCTGGAAATCGCAGCCATGCAGCTTCAGGCATGGGAAAGCGGTGCAGGCTGGATCTACTGGAGCTATCAGTTTAAACCAAATCGAAAGGAGCCTCTTGATGAAAAGTGGAAAGAAAGCTGGGATTTTTCAAGATGTGTGGAAAACGGTTGGATTGAATTCAAGAACCGATAAAAAGAAGGTCACATTGCGGGAAATGATCTTCGGATATTTCCTGGGACCACTTCTGGTGCTGTCCATGACCAGCGTGGTAGCGTCTTATTACCTTACCTTTTACCGGACTTATGAGGATATTGTAAATCAGAGAGTTTTTCTGACGGTATTGCCGCTGATCTCTGTGATCCCTATGGCATTGTCAAACATTGTAATCGGAATCATGGTTGGAAAGACCAGGACGAAGCAGGGAAAAGCAAGACCTTACATATTGATAGCAGCGCCAATGCTGCTGATTTCCGGAATCCTGGTATTTTGCATTCCTTATTTCAGTCTGGGCGTGCGTATGGTCTGGATGGTGGTAACCTACAATTTATTTGCTGCCATCGCCAATCCGGTCTATGGTACTTCCCACTATCTGATGGTGTCTTTGTCCACCCGTGACCTGGATCAGAGAGGAAAGCTTTCCGTTGTTTCGAATATTCCGGCGGTGGCAGGAAACGGTCTGATCAGCAGTATCGTAATGCCGCTGATTCTGGGTTGGATTAATTCTGCCGGCAGCAACGGCGTGATGCAGAATCGCTGGCAGGTGGTTATGACCATGTTTGCGGTACTGGCATTTGTGGGCTGTATCCTGGAGTACTTCTTTACCAGAGAGCGCATCACGGAAGAGGATATGGTGGAGACAGATGCCTTTGCTGAGGCTGGAAAATCGGCGGAAAAGGATAAGCGACAGACAACTGCGACCTTAGGTAAGGTTTCACAGCCCTCCACATTACAGCAGCTAAAAGGCGCAGCCTCCGATTCCTACTGGTGGATCATCATCATTTTCTACATGCTGTACCAGACTGGCGTTATGTTCAAAGGCGGCTACGTGTTCAACATATTCTGTCATGAATTTTTCCAGGAAGTGCACATTTTCGGAATGACCTTATCCGCAGATATGGCACAGTCCGTTCTGGCTTTGATCAGTGGAATCCCACTGGCCGCTGGCATGTTATTTATCTGGCCTCTGGCAAACCGGTTCGGAAAAAAGAACATGATCCTGGCTGGCTGTGTGGTTTCTATTGCAGGAAGTATCGTGTGTCTTCTGGCACCGGATAATTTCGTAGTGATGCTGGCTGGTCAGACATTGAAAGGCTTGTCCAGTGTACCAGGTGCATACATTATGATGGCACTGTTCGCAGATGTGCTGGATCACCTGGAGGCGAAGCTTGGTTACCGTGTAGATGGAATTTCCATGTCAGTTTACAATACGGTGCTGACGGTGGTAAACGGTCTGGCTGTAGCTGTGTTCAACTTTTTCTATGACAGCGCCATGTTTTCCCATAAAGGAACAGCCGCATTCTTTTTCCTGGGATTCGAAATCGCAGCGCATGGAATCCTGATTATCGTGGTATCCTTCCTGAATGTGGAGAAAAATATCAAGGAAGAGCAGGAGCTGATCGCCAGGAGAAAGGGACAGATATAGAGACTGTTTGAAAAACAATGTGGTTCATATATGGCAAAAACAGGCAATGCGGGAGGATGCATTGCCTGTTTCTGTTAAACTGAGAAATTAGAGCATAAGGATTATAGAAAGTCTTTTTCACTTAATATGAATGAATTTAGGAAATAAAGGAGATCACAATAAAATGAGCGATAAAAAATCCAACTGGATCTGGCTGCCCACCTGGACAGCAGAGGACAAAGAGAACCCGACTTTAGTTTTGTTCCGCAAGGAAGTGGAAATAACAGGAACTCCAATTGCCGGAAAAATTACCATTTCAGCAGATTCCAGGTACAAACTATATGTAAATGGCGAACTGGTGGAGGTTGGCCCGAGCAAAGGAGACCGGCAGGTGTGGTATGCAGATGATGTTGAGCTGCTTCCATTTTTAAAAAAAGGAAAAAATATAATAGCGGTCCGTGTCCTGAGATACCCGACTATACAAAGCAAAGGCTGTTTCGGAATCTACCGCACAGAATATCCATTCCTGTATGTGGAAGGCGACGCCGAAGATAACCTTGGCAGACAGTATACTCTGGACACAAGTGAAGGCTGGCTGGGAAGAAAAGATGAAGCATTTCATATCGTATCCGAATCCGATCTTTTTGCCCCATTACAGATCCTGGAAAATACAGGTGGTTCCATGTGGCAGAAGGGCTGGATGAAGCCCGGATTTGATACCACAGACTGGGAGATTCCATATGTATACCCGGACATGAACCGTGCGTGCAGCCCGGGAAACCTGGAAAAAAGAACAATTCCGTTTCTTTACAGAAAGAACCGGAAGTTTGAAAAGGTGATGCAGATTGGCGAGAATGCACTTTTCGCAAAAGAAGAATGGGAAGATTTTCTTTTCGGAAAAAGAAGCCTTTGCATCCCGGAAAAGTCAACCGTATCGGTGGAAATCAGTGCCGGTGAGGAGATGACTGGCTATCTCCACCTTCTTATGGAAAAAGGAAGCGGTGCCCGGATAAAGATTTTGCAGTCCGAGGCCTATGTGCTGGGCGGTGAGATTGGCGACTTAAAGGTTCCCTTAAAGGGTGACAGAGAAGATATGGAGCATGGATACCTGGATGGTTTTACCGATCAATACAAATGTGCGGGATATGGAACCGTAGATGAACCGGAAATCTACGAGCCATTCTGGTTCCGGACGTTCCGGTTTATCCGCCTGGAAATTATTACCCAGGAAGAGCCGCTGATACTGCAGAAATTCGACTATACAGAGACTGGATATCCGCTGGAAGTAAAGACAAAGGCAGCAGCCTCTGATGAGCGTTTCGGGAAGATATGGGAAATCAGCGAGCGGACCCTGCGACGTTGTATGCATGAAACCTATGAAGATTGTCCGTTCTATGAACAGTTACAATATGCAATGGATGCAAGAACCCAGATTCTGTACACCTATGCAGTTGCGGCGGATGACCGTCTGGCAAAGCGCTGCATGGAAGATTTCCGGCGCTCTCAGAGATATGACGGATTGTTAAACTGTGCGGCACCCAGATATGATACCAGTGTGATACCAGGATTTTCGATCTATTATATTCTCATGCTGTACGACCACATGATGTATTTTGGGGACAAAGAATTGCTGGAAAAACATTTGCCGACAGTAGAGGGAATCCTGAATTTTTTCCATTTTCACCGAAGCAAAGATGGGTACGTGGACAAGATCGGAGGATTAAACGGAAAGGCCCGCTTCTGGTCTTTTATCGACTGGGCTGTAGAATGGGCAGATACCACAGGAATCCCGCCAGCAACCTTGAAAGGTCCTGTAACTATGGAAAGCCTTCTATACATATTAGGACTTCAAAAAGCTGCAAAAATAGCGGAGTATCTTGGAAGAAAGGAATTAAAGCAGATTTTGGAGCAGCGGGCAACTGCTGTGCAGATTGCGGTAAGAACATTTTGTACCGGGCCAAACGGAATGCTGCAGGACGGTCCTGGAATCGATGAGTACAGCCAGCATGCTCAGGTCTTTGCGGTTCTCACTGACACGGTAACCGGGGAGCAGGGAAAGCAGAATCTCAGAGAAACTATTTTGCACAAGGAACAGTATCCCCAGTGTTCCGTTGCTATGGCATATTATCTTTTCCGCGCTCTGGAAAAAACAGGAATGTATGAGCTCACAGAATCCTACTGGGATATCTGGCAGAAGATGATTGAAAAGCATGCTACAACCTGTGTGGAGGATGACGTGCAGGAGCGAAGCGACTGCCACGCCTGGGGAGCATTGCTTCTCTATGAATTGCCATCCGTGATTCTTGGCGTACGTCCTTCGAAACCAGGGTACGAAGATATGGAGGTAAAGCCAGTACTGGGTTATCTTACATGGGCAAAGGGTGAGGTAATTACACCGAAAGGGCCGATTCAGGTGGAGTGGAATAAAGATGGAGAGGAAGTTCACATTTTTTGATTTCAGATTTACTCTCTAGGCTGTATGAGTATCAAAACAAATAACGAATCTATTAACACTACAATGATAATTAATCGTCGAAAGAAGACGAGAATCACAAGTTGTAGAAGAGTTTAGACCGGGAATATTATCTGATCTGCAGTATGGGGATAAAATTATTGTTGATTCATTGGAAACAATCGCGGATACTACAGCTGGATTTGAAGAGCGTATTTTTACAGCAGTAACAAATGGTGTGGATATCGTCAGTTAGAATAGTGATGTATTAATCCTATTGACATACTAGGGTACTTTATAGTAACATAAATCAAAATCGGCCGAGCTCTTTGCGCGAAGGATATTTTTTGTCTGAAAGGGAAAGATGGAGCTGGGGAGAGACTAAATTTACTGCCACAGGAGGCTAATCATATGAGCGAAATCACTGCAACAAAAGAGCAGCAGAATAAATACGAAGCTTTAAAAGAATACTTACGCAGTCTGGAAAGTGTGGCTGTGGCTTTTTCAAGCGGGGTGGACTCTACGTTTCTTTTGAAAACAGCACACGATGTGCTGGGGGATAAATGTATCGCGATTACTGCCATGTCCAGTTCTTTCCCGAAGAGAGAACTGGAAGAGGCGAAGACCTTCTGTGAGAAGGAAGGAATCCGCCACATTACAGTAGAGTCTGAAGAACTGGAAATTGAGGGCTTCTGCCAGAACCCGACTAACCGTTGCTATATCTGCAAGAAAGAATTATTTGAGAAAATCTGGGACATTGCCACAAAAGAGGGTCTGAATGCAGTAGCAGAGGGTTCCAACATGGACGACAATGGTGATTACAGACCTGGTTTACAGGCTGTTGCAGAGCTGGGGGTGAAGAGCCCGCTGCGCCACAGCGAATTGTATAAAGCAGACATCCGTGCCCTGTCCAAAGATCTTGGCCTTCCCACATGGGAAAAACAGTCCTTCGCCTGTCTTTCCTCCCGCTTCGTATACGGTGAGACCATTACCAAGGAGAAGCTTGGCATGGTAGAAAAGGCAGAGCAGCTGCTTCTGGATCTGGGATTTCATCAGCTTCGTGTGCGTATTCATGGTACACTGGCACGAATTGAAGTATTGCCAGATGAACTCCAGAAAGTCCTGGAGAACCGCAACCAGATTGTGAAAGCACTCAAAGAATACGGCTTCACATACGTGACCATGGATCTCCAGGGATACCGCATGGGAAGTATGAATGAGACATTGAAGAAATAGTTTCGGTTTATGCATTATCGTCTATACTATGCTGTTAGTTAATTGTTTTAAATGCTGTTTTGCTTTATCATTGAATTAATCGTCTGACAAATATTTGGAGGGAGTATACTGCGTGCTCATTTGCAGAATAGCAGGTTATCCATTTGGGGGAAGCGGTTATTGTTCTGTTGCGGATAATAATGGAAAAGACCTTTGCTCTAGAGCCTGTTTGAAAGGACGAAAAAAAGAATAGCGAGGTAAAGCGTATGAGAAACAGACGACTGGCACTGGCTGCAGCATTGCTGCTGGCAATCACAAGTGCAGACGGAGCAGCACTGGCAGTAAGTGGAGCTGATTTTTCTTCTGAGGAAGTAGCAGAAGCAGTTTTTGACGAAGTGGAGAATGAGGGTCTGGACAATCAGGATGAGGTTCAGGAACAGGTTCAGACTCCGGAGATGGATCAGGTGGAGGAACAGTCATCCGAGGATTCATTCTCAGATGCGTCTGGCATGGAAGCAGCTGCAGAATGGCAGAATGAGGAAGCGGCAACAGCAGACGAAGCCCTGGTTTTTTCAGATGGAGAAGACATAGGAATTACCTATACCTTGTCAGATGACGGGAAACTGGTAATTTCCGGAACTGGAAGCATAGCAGATGATGCATTTGCTGGCAACACTAAGATAACAAGTGTGGTTATCTCAGAAGGAGTGACCGGCATTGGTTCCGGTGCATTTACCGGCTGCACCAATCTGACAAGTGTGACAATTCCAGAAGGCGTAACAACCATAGATGGTATGACATTTGGCAATTGTACCAGTCTGACAAGTGTAACCATTCCGGGAACGGTAACCTCAATAGAAGTTCAGGCATTCTGGAACTGCAGCAGTTTGACAAGCATAACTATTCCTGCAAGCGTAACGAGCATCGGAAGCGGTGTATTCCAGGGCTGTACCAGCTTGACAAGTGTAAAGCTTTCAGAGGGTCTGACCAGAATTGGAGATCAGACTTTTGGCAGATGTAATGCGTTGGAAACCATAGAAATCCCGGCAAGTTTGACATCTATAGGAAATGATGCGTTTAAAAACTGTGCCAAGCTGAGAAGTATCCGCTGCTATGCAAATAGCAGCACGTGGCAGCCCAGATACATTTGTGATTCAAATACAACCGTATATTACAGCTACAATCCGAACCATACTCATTCCTACAAGTCACATGTGATAAAAATGAGTGGCTGTACCTATTCAGGATCTGAAGAAGAAATCTGTGAATTTTGCGGTGATTACTATACGAAAGAAACACCGGCACTTGGTCATGACTGGAACCGTGGGGAAACAACAGAAGATGCTTCCTGTGAAAGTGACGGAGAAAAAACTTATACCTGCAGAAGATGTGGTGACAAAAAGAAAGAGACAATTCCGGCAACCGGACATAGCTGGGTAAGGTCATGGCATGAAGATGCAACCTGTACAGATGACGGAGTCGATGAATACACCTGCAGATATTGCGATACGGAAAAGAGAACTACAATAAAAGCAACCGGACATAAATTTTCTGCATGGGCAGTAACCCAGGAAGCAACTGTGGATGAGGAAGAAGTCCAGACACGTACCTGCAGTGCATGCGGCGAGCAGGAAACAAAAATTACCCGGGACAGACTGCAGCCAACAATGAAATTGAATCAGTCCAGTATTGTGCTGAAGACCGGACAGAAGACGAAGTGTCTGAAAGTAACCGGGCTTGCAAAGGGAGATTTCATTTCCACCTGGAGTACGGATAACTGGAGTATTGCAGATGTATCTGTTAGTTCAGATGGAACCTGTAACATTACCGCCGGTAAAACTACAGGCAAAACCCGTATTCACATATACCTGAACAGCGGATATGAAAAGTCTGTTACCGTAAAAGTCCAGAAAACCGCTGTAAAAACCACAAAGATCAAAGGTGTGCCGAAAACACTGAAATTAAAGAAAAATCAGAAATATTCCCTGAAACCGGTTTTAAAACCAGTAACAAGCAAAGAAAAAATCACCTACAAATCCAGCTCCTCCAAGGTGGTAAAGGTAGATTCCAAGGGCAGAATTACTGCAAAGAAAAAAGGAACAGCCGTAATTACGGTGAAAGCAGGGAAGAAAACAGTTAAGTGTAAGGTGACTGTGAAATAACGTATATTTTGAAAGGACAGGAATGAAATATTTTCTGTCCTTTTTCATGAATATTTATTGATTCTTTTTCTCACATTTCCTATAATAAGCCTATGTGTTATAAATTTACCCATGTGACATATAAAAACGTCGGAAAGAATATTGTATTTCGTAGAAGTCAGCGACGCATTTTACCTGTTGCAGGGGCTTTTTGTTTTGAAGATTTGGGATTTCAAACAGGTTCTGATCTGTCATGGCAGCAGGTCTTTGGACAGTGCAGCTGGCAGAAGTATATATTGGTTAAGCTGCGGCATCAGGTTCCATGAGGGAGTAAAAAAATATGAAGAAAAAATGTGTGGCAATGATGTTAATCGCAATAATGACCGCATCTTTAGCTGGTTGTGGAAGCAGCAAGGACGGAAGCGGTAAATCTGTAAAGCTGGATTCGGATCACCCGGTGTCCCTGACGATCTGGCATTATTACAACGGTGCCAAACAGGCAATGTTTGACACCCTTGTAAAGGAATTTAACGCCTCCGTTGGAAAAGAGGAGGGGGTCTACGTGGAGAGCTACAGTCAGGGTTCCGTATCCGACCTTGAGGAAGCAGTCAACAGCTCTTTGAACGGAGAAGTAGGAGCAGAAGAACTGCCGGATATTTTTTCTTCCTATTCTGATACTGCTTACGCAGTACAGCAGCAGGATAAGCTGGCAGACCTTTCCGTGTATTTTACAGAAGATGAGCTGTCCAGGTATGTAGATTCCTACATCCAGGAGGGCTATTTTAACCAGGATGGCGCTTTATATCTTTTCCCAGTTGCCAAATCCACAGAGATCACCATGATCAATAAGACTGACTGGGAGCCTTTTGCAGAAGCCACTGGAACTACAGTGGAGGAACTTGCCACTACAGAAGGTATTACAGAGGTTGCACAGCGCTACTATGAGTGGACGGATGAGCAGACCCCGGATGTGCCGGACGATGGAAAAGCATTCTACGGCAGAGACTCCATGTCCAACTATTTTATCATTGGCATGAAGCAGATGGGAAAGGAAATTTTCCAGGTGAAAGATGGAAAAATGACCTTAAATACAGACGAAGATCTGATCCGCCGCCTTTGGGATAATTACTATGTACCATATATGAAGGGCTACTTCGCATCTCTTGGAAAATTCCGTTCCGATGATGTGAAGACAGGAGATATTCTTGCATACACGGGCTCCACATCTTCTGCCGTATACTTCCCGGATACCGTGGAAATAGGGAATAAAAGCTATCCGATTGATTACATCGTATGTGATTCTCCGGTTATGGAGGGCGGCGAGAACATAAAAGTTCAGCAAGGTGCCGGAATGGCAGTGACCAAGTCTGATAAGGAACATGAGTATGCTGCAAGTGTATTCCTGAAATGGTTCACACAGAAGAACCAGAATCTGCGCTTTGTATGCGAATCCTCCTATATGCCGGTTCTGAAAGAAGCCAACAGCGTAGACGCACTGGATTCCGTTATCAAAGAGAATAATATAGAAGTCAACCAGAAGGTTTACGATTGTTTTACAACGGAAATGGAAGACTTTGATAAAACAAGTTTCTATACAATTGGAGCCTTTGACAATAGCTACAGTGCCCGTAAGATCCTGGATTATTCTCTGGCTGACAAGGCAAAGGCTGATAAAGATGCCATGGACGCTGCAATCGCAGCCGGAGAGAGCCGGGAAGAGGCTCTTGCACAGTATCTGACAGATGAGAATTTCCAGAGCTGGTATACGGAATTCTGCCATAGCCTGGAGTGTATTTGAAAAAACATTCAAAGTGTTTTTTTAGACAGATTCTGGACATAAGGAGGTGAGGAAGGCTGTGAAGAAAAAGAAATCTCTTTGGAATATATTTCTGATTCCTATACTGATCATTGTGTTTGTACAGGGTGCAGTCCCATTCCTGACATTGATTTTCAGCGGAATCCGCTCAAACATGGAGAATGCGGTTATCGGTCTGGACAGTCATACGGTGGAGAACCGTAAGGTGGTTCTGGAGAACGATATGATCGAGCAGTGGAGCAGCGTGTACAAGGAAAGTGACAGTCTGTCCTCTGCGCTGACAAAGGTATTGAGCAATCATCAGATGGATATGCAGGGCTTCATGGGCTCAGGGAAAGTTCAGGAGGAATATCTGGAAACGGTTTTTTATGATATGGTGGAGGTTTTGCAGTACAATTCCACTTCTGGAATTTTTCTGGTTCTGGGAAATGACGGTGATACAGATTCGGAAGGGGAATACAAAGGCTTCTGGGTGAGAGACTCAGATCCCCAGACCAAAACGGCTTCCCGCACGGACCTGCTGATGGAGCGTGGAAGTAAGGTACTGTCGCAGAATATGTCCATTTCACTGGATACTTCCTGGCATACAGATTTCCACTTCCAGGGCAATGGGAAAAGAGATGCCGATGACTTTTTTTACCAGCCATATATAACAGCAGAAAATTACGTTGATTCCCGCACCAGTATGAAAAATCTGGGCTATTGGTCGAAGCCGTTTATTCTGGAAGATTTCTATAAGGATAACCATAAGATGATCACATATTCGGCACCTCTTGTTTATGATAAAACCGTTTACGGTGTGCTTGGAATTGAAGTGGGAGTGAATGATCTGACCAAATTTTTTCAGGTAAAAGATCTGGATTCCGATCTGAATGCAGGATTTGCCCTTGTGGTAGACCATGGAAATGGAAATTATGAGGGAATTGCCGGTGAGGGTGCGCTGTATGATGCAGTTTCCCGGGACGGAAGTGACTTTGTTCTGGAGGAGCCGGTGCAGGAGAATTTGCGGCTGGTACAGGGGGCTGCCATTGGGAAACAGCAGATTTACGGACTTGTGAGCAATCTGGAGCTGTACAGCAGAAATGTGCCGTATGAAGATACGCAGTGGGCATTGTGCGGTTTTGTTACAGAGGATTCTGTGTATGGATTGATTTCCGATGTTTATGAGAGAATTCTGGGAGCGATTCTGGGAAGTGCCCTGATGGCGGTTATTCTGGTTTATTTTCTTGTCCAGTATGCGACGGAACCGGTTTACCATCTGGTGGAGAGTGTACGAGGCGGAGTGAAGGGAATTCACGGTTTTCAGGAGTCAGGTATTCAGGAGCTTGATGAGCTCCATAAAGTGATAGAGAATCTGACGGATACCCAGATGCAGACAGAGAATCAGCTTCTGGAGGAAAAGGAGCGCTATCGGATTGCGGTAGAAAGTTCCCAGGATGCCTTTTTTACCTACAAATGTAAGGAAAAACTGCTGGAAATAGTTAACAGTAAAGGCAATGACGGTGTATGGGACTGCGGAAAGCATCCGGAATTTCTTGATAATGACAGTATCCATCCGGCAGATAAGGCAAAGCTGGTGAACGCAGTAAAAAGCTCAGATGGCGTTCTGGATGTTGACTTTCGTCTGCAGCATGCCAATGGAGAATTTCAGTGGGTAAATCTATCCGGAAGCATTACTTTTGATGAGAATAAAGAGCGCAGCAGGGTCGTTGGCTGTATTCACAATGTGCATCAGCACAAGCTTCTGGAGCAGGCGCAGAAAAGAAAGCAGATTTATGACTCCATTACCTCTTTTTACCGTCTTGGAAGCGGACTGGAGGTTGTGGAAACACTGTGTCGGGATGACCCGGAGGGAGTACTGGTACTTCTGGAAATTCAGCAGTTTTCCAAAATTGATGAGCGTTATGGCCTGATCTTCGGAGATATTATCCTGGAGCAGTTTGCAGGTCTGCTGGCGAAGCGCTTCCAGGAGGACGGTTTAAACGGTGGTATTTATATCAGGGCTGGTGCAGACCAGATGCTGGTATGGCTGCCGGTATGTACGACCGGACCGGTTGTGAGAAGTGTGCAGAGACTGGAAAAGGATTTTGGGGCACTTACAGATGAGAAGTATCTGTCCCTTTCCCTGAAATGCGGAATCGCGGCTACAGGCAGCAGAAATTCGCTGTCTGAGGCACTTGAACAGACGAAGACTGCTCTTACAGCTGCACGTCATGGAAAGCAGGAAATCATGTTCTATGAGGAGCTTTCAACGGTGGAAAAAGCCTGTGCGGTTGATGTGGCATTTGCGGAGGTAGCTTCTCTGGAACGTCTGAAGGAAATGACACTTTCCTCTATAGCTCTGAACCTGTTTGACAGAGATGGTGATACTTCTGTGGTTCTGGATATTCTGGCGTTGAAGCTGCAGGAGAAATACCATCTGACAGACATTGTGATCACCCATTTCAACGGGGAATATATGGTAAATAACCTGCTGTACTGCTGGAAAACCTGGGAAAAAAAGGATGGCTGGGACGGTATGGTCCACTGTTCTGAGAAGCAATACCAGCACTTTGTGGAGACACAGGAAATGCAGCAGCTTCTGACTTCCGGGGAAAGCATATGGAAAGAGCCGCTGATTCAGCCTTTTGCTTCAGGCAGAAACGATATTGTATTCCATATGACAGATAACGGACAGTATTCCGGAAGTATTGTATTCCGGGACATTGACCAGGATGTTCTGGAGAAAAAAGAAGAGTGCAAGTGTCTGGAAGAAATCAGTGCAATTATTCAGAACCGATTGAATCTGGAGCGTCACGATCTTTCTGCCAAGGCGAAATCGGATTTCCTGGCCCGTATGTCTCATGAGATCCGTACTCCTATGAACGGTATTATAGGTATGACGGAGATTGCATTGAAAGATGGACAGACTGAGGAGCGGCGGATCGACTGTCTGAGAAAAATCGAGTACTCCTCGGAATATCTGCTTGGACTTATCAACGATATTCTGGATATGTCCAAGATCGAGAGCGGAAAGATGAGGCTGATCGAAGAAAAATGCAATCTCATGGAGATGATACAGGGACTTCGTCCATTGCTGGAAGCGAAGCTGAACGAAAATAACATTCAGTATATAGCAGATATCCAGCTGAAAAACCATTGGTTTATGGCAGATTCCCTGCGGCTGAACCAGGTTCTGGTAAATCTTCTGGGAAATGCGCTGAAGTATTCCAGACCAGATGGACATGTGTGGCTGACCGTTCGCGAGACAGAAGAAGAGAAAGGCTTTTCCAATCTGTATTTTCAGGTCAGGGATGATGGAATTGGAATTGCACCTGAGAAACAGCAGCTTATTTTCCGGCAGTTCGAGCAGGCGGATAATTCTGAAAATGCAAGAAAACAGGGCACTGGTCTTGGTCTTGCCATCAGCAGAAGAATTGTGCGGATGATGGATTCCGATATTAAGCTGGAAAGTGAACCTGGTAAGGGAAGCAGCTTCAGCTTTAGCGTGAAGTTTCAGCCGGTAAGCGGTGAGAAGACTACGGTCACCAGCCGGCCGGAGGAGATCAGCTTCCCGGGAAAAAGAATCCTGGTGGTTGAGGATAATGAGCTGAATATGGAAATTATCTGTACGATCCTTGAAAATTACGGAATTGAAACCGAGCAGGCAGTTAACGGCAAAGAAGCTGTGCGGCGCATGGAAGAATCCGTTCCCGGATATTACGATATGATCTTTATGGATATTATGATGCCGGAAATGGACGGACTGGAAGCTACCCGGACCATCCGGAATCTGGATCGTGAGGACTGCAAAAAAATCCCGATTTACGCAATGAGCGCCAACGCTTTCGATGAGGATGTGAAACGTTCCCTGGCAAGCGGTATGAACGGACATCTTTCCAAGCCTGTGAATCTGCAGGTGCTGGAGAAAACGCTGCAGAAAGTGCTGGGATAAAAATAAATGGTTTTTTAATGCATCTTGTGCAATATATTGACAGTTTGTGATAACCCCGTCTTTTACAGACGGGGTTATGTTATATTTATGGCAACATAGAAGGGAGCGATCACAAGCATGAAATATCAGAATATCATAGATAACATGACCCTGAAGGAAAAAGCCGCATTCCTCAGCGGAAAAAGCGAGTGGCAGACAAGAGATTTCCCGCGTCTGGATATCCCGGCGATTTTCTGTTCAGACGGACCGAATGGTGTGCGTAAACAGGCAGGAGCAGGAGATCATCTGGGAATCAATCCAGCAGTACCGGCAACCTGTTTTCCTACAGCGGCAGCTATGGCAAACAGCTGGGATGAAGAGCTGGAGCAGAGGGTAGGCGTTGCCCTTGGTGAAGAATCCATGGAAGAAGACGTAAACGTTCTTCTTGGACCTGGACTGAACATTAAGAGAAATCCTCTCTGTGGACGTAACTTCGAGTATTTTTCCGAGGATCCCTATCTTTCCGGAAAAATGGCAGCTGCTTTTATCCGCGGTGTGCAGAGCACAGGAGCAGCAGCCTGTGCAAAACATTTCGCTGTAAACAGCCAGGAACTTCGCCGTATGGCAATGAATGCGGTGGTAGATGAGAGAACTCTCCGTGAAATCTACCTCACCGGTTTTGAGATTGCCATCAAAGAGGGTGGCGCGAAAACGGTTATGAGCAGCTACAACGAGGTAAACGGTGTTTACGCCAACGAAAACGAGCATCTGCTGAAAGACATTCTCCGCGATGAGTGGGGCTTCGAAGGCTCTGTTATCACTGACTGGGGCGCTTCTAACGACCATTCTCTCGGTGTAAAGAACGGTTCCACTCTGGAAATGCCGACTCCGGGACTTGATGCGGCAAGAGAGCTTCTTGCCAGCGTAGAAAGCGGCAAGATCAGTGAGAAGGACATCGACGAGCGCGTAGACGAGCTTCTTGATCTGGTACTTACTACCACCGAGAATGCAAAGCATTATAAAAAAGTGGCGGACAAGAAAGCCCTTCATGAGGAGCATCATAAGCTGGCACGTCTTGCCTGCGAGAACAGTGCAGTTCTTCTGAAAAATGAGGACGGAATCCTTCCGGTTGGAGCGAAGGTTCAGGCAGCTGTGATCGGTGATTTCGCTTTTGACCCAAGATACCAGGGCGCAGGTTCTTCCATGGTAAACTCTACAAAAGTAGATTCCATCAAGGATATGCTGAAGACCAGTGGAATCTCTGTGACTGGAATCGTCCGTGGCTATCAGCGTGACGGAAAAGAAGATGAGACCATGAAAAAAGAGGCCGTAGATCTTGCCCGCCGTTCTGATGTGGTTCTGTTTTTCTTCGGATTGAACGAGAAAAGCGAGACAGAAGGTCTTGACCGCAAGCATCTCCGCATTCCGCAGAACCAGATCAACCTGATCCAGGAGCTGGCAAAAGCCAACGCAAACATGATTGGTATCATCAGTGAAGGTTCTGTTATTGAAATGCCATGGCACCATCATTTCAAAGCCCTGCTTCACACCGCTCTCATGGGTCAGGCAGGTGCAGGTGCAGTGCTTGATATTCTTTCCGGTAAAGTCAACCCATCCGGAAAGCTTGCTGAAACTTACATTAAGAAATATGAGGATACTCCTTCTTACAATTACTATCCGTCACAGGAGCGGAACTCTGAGTACAGAGAGGGAATTTACGTAGGATACCGCTACTTCGACACCGCAGGTGTGCCGGTAAACTATCCATTTGGATATGGTCTTTCCTACACTACATTTGAATATGACAATCTTCAGGTGAAGCCGGATGGGGCGACGTTTACCCTTCGCAACACCGGAAAGTATGATGGTGCAGAGATTGCCCAGCTTTATGTAGGACTTCCGGGAGCAAAAGTTTTCCGCCCGGTCAAGGAACTGAAAGGTTTTTCCAAGGTGTTCTTAAAGGCAGGCGAGGAGAAAACCGTTACCATTAAGTTCGACGACAAGACATTCCGTTACTGGAATATGAAGACAAATAAATGGGAAGTAGAAGGCGGCGTTTACAGCATTATGATCGGTGCAAGCTGTGCGGATATCCGTCTTCAGGATTCTCTTGCCATTATCGGAACCACTGAGGTAATGCCATACTATACCAACCGCGTTTCTTCTTATGTGGAGGGAAAGGTTCAGCAGATCGGAAATGAGGAGTACGAGACGATCCTGGGACATTCCATCCCGGACGGAAGCTGGAGCGGAGAGCTTGGCATGAACGATGCCCTTTGCCAGATGTATTACGCGAAGAGCGGAATTGCCCGCTTCATCTGTAAGAAGCTGGGTGAAAAGTTAAAAAAGAGCGAGGCAGCGGGAATTCCGGATCTGAACACCCTGTTCCAGTACAACATGCCATTCCGTGCAATCGCCAAGATGACAGGCGGTATGGTTTCCATGGAAATGGTAGAGGGACTTCTAAAGGTTGTAAACGGTCATTTCAGCGGACTTGGAAAAGTAATCAGCGGATTTTTCAGAAACCAGAAGCTGAACAAGCAGTATGAGAAAGATCTGGAAGAGCAGAAATAGGAGGAGTATCATTATGGGAAAAATCAAACAGTTAATCGAAGATCACCCGAATATCTGGGAATTTATTAAATTTAACGTATTATCCAACTGTGCAACTATTACAAACTTCATTATCATGTGGCTGTGTACCGGTTTTATTTTCAAAAGCTTTGCAAATACACCATTTAAGTTTCTGGTGTTCAATTACGCAGATAATATCGAGTCCAATCTTGGTTTATGTGGATTTTTAAGCTTTTTGGTTGCAACTGCAGCAGCTCAGACCGTAAACTTCTTTGTACAGAAGAATCTGGTTTTCAAATCCAATGCAGCGTTTGAGAAGGCTGTACCGAAATACATTGTACTTGCAGTTGTGCTGGTGCTTGTATCCGCAGCACTTCCGGCTTACAGCCAGAGCTTTTTCGTAAACATCGGTATTTCCGAAGCACTTGCACCTACACTCGCAAATGTTCTGAACATTCTGGTTCAGGTAGTTCTCAGCTACCCGACCATGAAATTCTGGATCATGCCGAACAAATAAAGATGATTGTTCTTTACCCGGATTGCCTTGCAGTCCGGGTTTTTTAATGCTAGAGCGTGTTTGAAAAAGGCTTTCTGCAAGATGTGCGTCACAATTTGTGGGAGATTTCGCTCGGATGAGGGCGCCGTAGCGGGCTACGGCAACCGAATTCGGGTGAAATCTCCCGCAAAGTGGGGCGTGCAGATTGCGGGAATGATTTTTCAAACACGCTCTAATATTAAAAGGCGGAATTTAACAATTTAAACACATTTTTCCCACAAAGAGAACACAAATTGTCTATATACTGTGAACTATCAAATGAAAAGAACATAAAGGAGTTTCTAAAGGAGGCTTTTATCATGAAGAATAGAAATGAAGAATTAAAGAGAAAACTTAAAAAGGCAGCAAGCATTAGTCTTTGCGCAGTACTGGCAGGCGGCCTTGCAGCAGGGACATATACAGGAGTTAACTATCTGACAGGCTATGAGCAGAACGTACAGGCAGCAAGCGAAGGTAAAGTTGAGCTGCTGAAATCCGAGAAGAAATCGGATGATTCCCAGGATGACAGCAAAGATGAGAGTACAGCAAAGGGTAGCCTTGATGTATCTGATATTGTAGAAGAGGCAATGCCAAGTATCGTTTCCATTACAACCAAATCTGTAGAAGAGGTTCAGAACTACTACGGAATGTTTGGTCAGTACGGTGCTTACTCTCCTGAGCAGAGAGAAGTACAGGGAAGCGGTTCCGGTATTATCATTGGTAAGAACGATTCCGAGCTTCTGATCGCAACCAACTATCATGTAGTAGAAGGTGCGGAGACTTTATCTGTTGGCTTCTGTGACAGCACAGCATGTGAGGCTAAGGTAAAAGGTTATGACAGCGAGAGGGATCTTGCAGTTGTAGCAGTTTCCCTGGATGATATTGACAGCGATACAATGGATGCCATTACGATTGCAACTATCGGTAATTCCGATGACCTGAAGGTTGGTGCACAGGTTGTTGCAATTGGTAACGCACTTGGTTATGGTCAGTCCGTAACAACCGGTATTGTAAGCGCCAAGAACCGTCAGCTGAATTCTGATGATACAGTCGGCGATTATGACAGCGACAGCAATTCCGCTACAAACCTGATCCAGACAGATGCAGCAATCAACCCAGGCAACAGCGGTGGTGCTCTTCTGAACATGAACGGTGAGGTTGTTGGTATCAACTCTGCAAAGCTTGCTTCCACAGCGGTTGAGGGTATCGGTTATGCAATTGCAATTTCTGATGTAACAGATACGCTGGAGAGCCTGATGAATGAGGAGACCAGAGATAAAGTTGATAACCACGGTGTTCTGGGAATCACAGTTAAGAGTGTTGACAGTGCAGTAAGTGAAGCATACGGTGTTCCGGAAGGCGTTCTTGTAAGAGACGTAACAGAAGGCGGTGCAGCTGATGAGGCTGGTATTGAAGCAAAATCCATCATTACAAAATTTGCAGGCAAGGTTGTTACAACCAAGGAACAGCTGGTTGATTTCCTTTCCTACTACGAGCCTGGTGAGGATGTAGAGCTTACCATTGAGGTTCCGGATGGAAAAGGTTACAAAGAAGAGACAGTAACTGTAACTCTTGGCGAGAACACAAATACACAGAGTACGGATTCCAAGGACAACGGTGACGGTCAGGGAAGCAGCCAGGATGATAATCTTCTGGAAGACTGGGAGAATAACGAAGGCGGCTCAGGTCTCCAGTACGGCGAGGGCTGGAATTAAAAAGCTTCGGAAATGTGAATAAAATAAATAATAGAATGAGAGAGGTTCATCTGTAAAAAAGGTGGACCTCTTTTTTCGGGCAAAATTTCCCACAAAGCGAGGCATGCCGGTTGCGAAACAGATTTTTCAAATATACTCTGCTTTGAAATAGTTAGAAAACACATAGAAAACTGAATAATAGATTGCGTAACCTACCTTAAAAAGGTATAATTATTTTATTGTCTGCAGACTGCGGCATAATATTTTTTAGAGTTATACGAAAAAGGAAAAGAGTCAGCAAAATGAACAACGAAAGATTTCTGGTTTTCGATATAGATGATACCTTATACAGCCAGATGGAGCCGTTGCTTACAGCCTGTGAGTTCAGTCTGGGCAGGAAGCTTCCGGATCCGGAGCTGTTTTACCGGATCTTCGGGAAAAGAAGCGCTGAAATGTTTCTGTTCAGCGAGAGTGGACAGGTTTCCATTCATGAATCCCGGATTTACAGAATTGAAAATACTATGAAAGACCTGGGAATTCCCTTTACCAGAGAGCAGGCAGAGCTCTTCCAGAAGAGATATAAAGAGAATCAGTCCCATCTTCATGTTTCAGGGGTAATGACACAACTGCTGGACGAATGCGAAGCTGCCGGAGTGAAAATGGGCGTGATCACCAACGGACCTTTTTCCCATCAGGTTCAGAAGTTTCACACACTGGGACTTGATAAATGGTTTACAGAGGATCAGCTGATCGTGTCTGCAGGTGTGGGCGTGGTCAAGCCGGATGTGAAGATATTCCGCATGGCAGAAGAAAAATGGGGAATGAAGCCGGAGAATACTTTTATGATCGGGGATTCTCTGGAGAATGACATTGCAGGTGCAAAAAATGCCGGATGGAAGACCATCTGGATGAACCATCACCGTTATACGGTTCCGGAAGGTATGGAAAAACCAGATTATATTGCATATACAGAGGAAGAGTTGAGAAAGCTTATTGTCCAAATATGCTTTACAACGAAGAAGGATGGATAAAGTATGGTATCAGATTACAAAATCACCATGGAGCAGGCAGAATACGAGATGGTCTGTTACCGTAGGGTTTTTAACTTTGTAAGGCTTCTTGACCAGGAAAAACTGGAGAAATTGAATGCAGAAGGTCTGTTGGCAGCAGAGGGCGGACAGACAAAAAAAGCAGATTTGTGCATAGGACATTTTTGCCAGGGCTGTGTGGCAATGGAAGCCTTTTTACGGAAGGCAGAGCTGTGCAAGCTGGAATTTATTGGAGATGACATTTATCAGATCATGGCTAAATATCTGGAAATTGACGGTAATCCTTATGTAATGGAGCTTTTGAAGAAAATGGACAAAAGCAGCCTGATCGACCGGAAAGATCATGAGCGCCTGATCAGCAGCCTTACCGGATATAACGAGAGACTGTATCAGGATGTTCTTACGAAGGCATACAACAGACGTTATTATGAAGAAGAATTGAAGTCCAAGATGGGACCGGCTGGAATTGCCATGATCGATCTGGACGATTTTAAGCTTTATAACGACACATATGGACATAATGCCGGGGATATGGCACTGACTGTTGTTGCAGAAACCATATGCAAGCATATCCGTAAGGATGATATTCTGATCCGCTATGGAGGGGATGAGTTTCTTCTGGTGCTTCCCGGAGTAACAGAAGTGAAATTTGCCGGAAGACTGCAGGAAATCCATGATAAGATCCATCTGGCTACTGTGCCGGGATATGCCGGGATTCAGCTTTCTGTGAGTATTGGAGGAACAATTGCCGGGGCAGATGAAACCATCGGAAGTGTGGTAGGAAGAGCTGACCGCTTTATGTACCAGGCGAAAACCCGTAAGAATCTGGTGGTAACCGAGTCTAATGAGATAAAAGATGGAAATGCAGACGGCGCAGAGGTTAATCGTGATGAGCTGAAACAGCAGATTCTGATCGTGGATGATGCTGAGCTGAACCGTGATATTCTTGCGGAGATTCTGCACCATGATTTTAAGACTATGGAAGTAAGCAGTGGGGAGGAATGTCTCTCCGTGCTTCGGGAGTATGGTGCAGGAATCTCACTGGTGTTGCTTGATATTGTAATGCCTGGCATGGACGGCTTTGCAGTTCTTGAGGCGATGAACCGGAACCATTGGATTGAGGACATTCCGGTCATCATGATCTCCAGTGAGGAGACAGAATCATATATACGCCGGGCGTATGAAATGGGAGTTTCAGACTATATCAGCCGCCCGTTTGATGCCAAGGTTGTTTACCGGCGTGTATATAATACTATTAAATTATACGCAAAACAGAGGCGCCTAATCACACTTGTAACGGATCAAATTCGCGAAAAAGAAAAAAATAGTCAAATTTTGATAGATATTCTCAGCCATATCGTAGAATTTCGTAATGGAGAGAGCGGTCAGCACGTTCAGCACATAAAGATGTTGACCGGATTTCTGTTGGACAGACTGATGCAGAAAACGGACAAATATGATCTGAAATGGTCTGACCAGTACATGATCACAATTGCATCTGCCCTTCACGATATTGGTAAAGTGGGAATCGACGAGAAGATTTTGAATAAACCAGGCAGACTGACAAATGAAGAGTTTGAGGAAATGAAGAAGCATACCCTGATCGGTGCTTCCATGCTGAAGAGCCTTGGTGTTTATCAGAATGAAGAGCTTGTGAAGGTGGCTTACCAGATCTGCAGATGGCACCACGAGCGCTATGACGGCAAGGGCTATCCGGATGGTCTGAAGGGGGAAGAAATTCCGATTGCAGCCCAGGTGGTTTCTGTTGCGGATGTATATGATGCACTGACAAGCGAGCGTGTTTATAAGAAAGCATTTTCCCATGAGAAGGCTATGGAGATGATCCTGGCTGGTGAGTGCGGAACCTTCAATCCGCTGCTTCTGGAGTGTTTGCAGGATATTCAAGGCAATATCCAGGTGGAAATGAAGAGAGCAGCAGAACAGCCTATGCTTGTGCAGAATTCTTATGTGGGGAAGATGATTGAGACGGTGCAGTAGGCATGGATTATTATAATGTATTATATTGCGGTATTGTTCGGCGAAGGGTTTTTGGGAAAGATCGTGAACAGCAGCATTTGCAGGTCGGGGGACCTGCGGGAGTGGGGGTAAGTTTTACTTTATGAAAAAGAAAATTCTTACACTGGCGGCAGTGGTAACACTGCCGTTTATTCTTCTTGTGATGTATCTTCTTGCCTCGATGGCAAGCTACAGCAATACCTACGATGAGATCGTAAGCAACATGACTGTAGCGAACAATTACAATCTGAATTTCAAAGAAGAGATGGACGAGAGCCTGTATAAGCTGGTTGTTGGCTACGTCACTCTGGATACCATCGAAACAGACAAAAGTCTTAAGAATCCATATACTTTAATAGATGAATTACGCAGCGAGTTTACCAGACTGACAGCCATTACCACAGAATCTGAGAGCAAGCTGTGGCTGGAGAGCCTTCTTCGCAATATCGATACCCTGGAAAAAAGGGTGGACGATATTGTGGACAGCATTTCTGCCGGTGGCAGATATAATGAGAATATTGAGAAGCTGGACAACAATATTTACATTTTGACAGAATTGATCCAGGACGATATTCAGTATTATATTTATTATCAGACACGTTATATGGACAAGGTCACGGATACCCTGCAGGATCAGATCAGGCGGTTTATGGTGGTGTGCAGTGTGCTGATCGGCGTGCTGATCATTGTGGTTGCAGTCAGCGCGGTGATGATCGTTTCCGGTATTATACAGCCTATCAGTCAGCTGAACCAGGCTACGGAGAAAATCGCTCAGGGTGATTTTAATGCCAGAGCCCAGGCGGATTCCGAGGATGAGGTGGCTGAGCTTGCAGTGAGCTTTAACAAAATGGCAGGAAGCATGCAGTCTCTGATCGATAAGGTAAAGGAAGACGAGCGGAAAATGCGAAAAGCAGATCTGCGCCTTCTTCAGGAGCAGATCCAGCCTCATTTTCTTTATAATACGCTGGACACCATTGTGTGGCTGATCGAGTCCAATGAGCCGGACGAAGCGGTGACCATGGTTGTTACACTGTCGGACTTTTTCCGTGAGATCCTCAGCAAAGGGAAGGAATTTATCTCCATTAAGGAAGAAGAGAAGCATATCAGCAGTTATCTCCAGATCCAGGAAATGCGTTACCGGGATATTCTGGAATATGACATTCAGCTGGATCAGGTAATTTATAAATATCAGATTCTGAAGCTGACTCTTCAGCCGGTGGTGGAGAATGCACTTTACCATGGAATCAAGTATAAACGTGCTAAGGGATGTATTCACATTCATGGGGAAAAAGAGGGAGATATTATCCGTCTGACTGTCCGGGATGATGGTGTGGGCATGGATGAGGATGAGCTTGAACAGCTTCGTCAGCAGATCGAGAAGCCCTGCCAGGAGACGGAGAAGGGCTTTGGCCTGGCAAATGTAAATGAGCGTATCCACATGTATTTCGGACCGGAGTATGGAATGAAGATCCAGTCACAGAAGGGCAAGGGAACTACAGTGGAGATTGTAATTCCGGCTCTTCTGGAAGCTCCGGTTGAGAAAACAGGGAATGATACAGCAAAAGTAGTTGAAGTCGGCAACAGCGTGAATTCTGACGCAAATAAAAAAATAAAAAGTAATCCGAAACAGCAGAATGCCAATAAGATAATTGAGGGTGGACGGCCACAGCAGGAGGAGACAGGCGTATGAGACAGTTTATAAGAAAAAACATCTGGGCTGTAGCACCGGTTGTGTTTGTGCTTGTGGCACTGGTTCTTCTGGGAAGTCCTTTGAGCAGCAGTAAAGTGCAGGAAACTCCTGCGGAGGACGACAATCTGATCGTAGTAGGTGTTTCCCAGGTGGGAAGCGAATCTGTATGGCGAAGTGCCCACACGCAGTCCATTCAGGACGCTTTCACCAGGGCAAACGGCTACATGCTGATTTTTGACAATGCCAGACAGAAACAGGCCAATCAGATCAAGGCCATCCGAAGCTTTATTTCCCAGCAGGTGGATTATATCGTACTTTCTCCTATTGAGGAATCTGGCTGGGACACTGTGCTTCAGGAGGCGAAGGATGCCGGGATTCCGGTAATTCTCATAGACCGTAAGGTTTCTGTGGATGATGACTCCCTCTATGCTTCCTGGGTTGGTTCCGATTTTGTCTGCGAAGGACAGGATGCCGGTTACTGGCTTGAGGATTACATGAAAAAGCAGGGCAGGGAAGATGACGAAGTTAACATCGTAGTGCTGAAAGGAACCAAAGGCGCCTCCGCCACCATCGGCAGAACCCGTGGATTCAATGAAGTGGCAAAGGTGCAGCGCAATTGGAACATTTTGCAGCAGGTAGACGGAGAATTTACCACAGCAAAAGGAAAAGAAGAGATGGCAAGGCTTCTGGATCAGTATGAGGACATAGATGTGGTGGTTTCACAGAACGATGACATGACTTTTGGTGCTCTTGAAGCCATCAGAGAAGCAGGAAAAACTGCAGGAGTGGACGGCGATATTACGGTAATTTCCTTTGATGCGGTGGATGCGGGCGTGGAGCTGGTGAGAAACGGGGAGATCAACATTGATGTCCAGTGTAATCCTGACCAGGGAAAATACGTGGAGCAGATCATTCAGGATATGGAAGCTGGCAAAGAAATAGAGAAAGCATATTATGTTCCGGAGCGGGTGTATACCCAGGAGAACGTTGGGGAGGAAGAAAATGTTACGGAAGGTATTTCTGGTTGAAGATGAGACGGTGATCCGCGAAGGGCTCAGGGACAGGATTCCCTGGGATCAGTTCGGATACCGTTTTGTAGGAGAAGCAGCAGACGGGGAAATGGCTTTGCCCCTGATCCGTAAGACGAAGCCGGATGTATTGATCACGGATATTAAAATGCCTTTTATGGATGGGCTTTCCTTAAGTAAAATTGTGAGCAAAGAATTTCCGCGGATGAAGATTATTATTATCAGTGGTTATGATGATTTTGAATATGCGAGACAGGCAATTGAAGTTGGTGTTGACCAGTATCTTCTGAAGCCGGTTACCAGAATGAAGCTGAAAAATGTACTTCTTGAACTGAAAGATAAGATCGAGCAGGATCAGGAGCAGGAGGACTACCGCACCCAGTTCCAGAATGAGATCCAGGAGTATGAGCAGTTTTCCAGACGGCGTTTTATGGAGAAAATTCTGGAGGGCGAGCTGTCGGTTAAGGAGATTTATGATGAGGCAGAGCGTCAGTCCATAGAAATTACGGCAGCAGGATATAATCTGCTTTTCCTGTATTTACAGGAGAAAAATAAGGACAAGATGGCAGGTTTTCTTCGGAAACAGGATGAAGTGCTTCATTATTTTCTCCGCTATCCCCAGTATCTGCTTTTCCGCTGGAATGTAAACAGTTATGGAGTTCTGGTAAAGGGGGAATTGTCCCGGCTTCCGGAGCTGACAGATAATTGCGTGGAGTATGTGAAGCGGACCTGCGAAGGGGAAGAGCAGATGGACTGGTATGTAGCTGTAGGAAAACCAGTGGAGAGATTGAGCTTGCTTTCCCAGTGTTATCAGAGTGTGAATCATTATTTTGCATATCGTTTTATGGTGCCGGGACTGCATGTGCTTACAGAAGATACTTTGGAGAGTTATGTAAATTCGCAGGGAGAGAACCGGCTGGCAGCAGTGGATTCTTCACAGCTGAATCCGGAGATCATCAAGGATTTTCTTACAAAAGGAAGCAGCAGTGAGATCCAGGAGTTCGTTCAGGGATATCTGGGTGGAATGAGTAAGGCACTGGAGTCCAGAATGTTCCGGGATTATGTGGTGCTTCATATTCGGTTTACAACTATTATGTATCTGGAATCCATTGGTGTGGAAAAAGAGGGTTATACAGAACGGATCGAGGGAAAATATCAGGATACCAGTATCAAGGCATCGCAGGTGGCAGGGTATTGTGTGGACATTCTTCAGAGTGCCATTGATATCAGGGATGAGAAGAATGAGTCTCAGGGCAACAGCGCCATGAGGAAAGTGCTGGATTATATTGATGAGAATTACTATAAAGAGACCATTTCCCTGAATGAAGTAGCGGATGCGGTGAATATGAGTGCCAACTATTTAAGCGCAATTTTCAGCCAGAATATGCAGAAGACGTTTGTAGAGTATATTACCTGCAAACGTGTTGACAGAGCGAAAAAACTCCTGCGCGAGACGGACAAGTCGTCCGGAGAGATTGCACAGGAGGTGGGATATAAGGATCCACATTATTTCAGCTATGTGTTTAAGAAAAAATCCGGGTGCAGTCCAAGGGAATATCGGAGTAAGGGGACTGTATGATATTCAAAATTAATTATGCGATTTCGGCAGCGACAACTGCCATGGGACTTCCTGTGAAGAGACAGGGAGTCCTTTTAATTTGTTTATGCTCATCTGGGCGGCCAGAGTACCAGGCTGGTGTGCGGAATGGGTCAGTGTTGTGGCGCGGAGCAGACCAGATGTGGTAAGGTAGCTGGTATTGAAGGCGGCTAGTGCTATTGTGGTTTCGAAACTATGGCCGGCGGAAGCAGCTTTGAATCCGGTGTTTTGAAGAGAGGATGAAAGGGGAGCATAGGGTGCTATCCTTTTCTCCTGGCCAAGCGACAGCTCTTCCCATAACAGCCATGCAATAAAGTCATCCTCACAAATAAACGCAGTGTAGTCTGGGGTGATCCGTTCCAGAAATTTTTTCAGGAAGCTGATATCCCGGCTCTGACGGAAATCATCCAGCTCCTGTGTGGTATACCAGCAGATGTTGCGGTCTGGTACAGTCAGCCCCTGATTTTGCATGGCATCCAGAAATCCCTGGTATCGTTCATGCCCCCGCTGATCGTCCATCTGGAAAATACCGGCGATAGAAGAGTGGCCTTTTTCCACAAGACTTTGCACCAGAAGACCAGCCCCATATAGATTATCTTCATAGATTACTGGAATCTGAGACAACTGGGGGTAAGCACATCCCAGGAACAAAATGGAGGTTCCCTTTTGTATCAGTTTTTGATAAAGCTCAGTATTAGGTGATGGTAAAGCGCTTTTTACAGGCTCCACAATAAGCGCCCGCAGCGGACTTTTCAAAAGAAACTGAAGGATTTGCCGTTCCTGGTCCACATGATTGTGAGTGGGGTAAACCTTGCAGGAAAATCCCTCTGCAGCCAGCGTCACACGAATATCATTTATCAGTGCAGGATATTCATATTGCTGTTCATCGGGAATCAGAATTCCAACTATATTCCGGTCTTCCAGGCTGGAAAGTCCGGTAATGTAAGCTCCGCTCCCTTTAATGCGGCGGATTTCCCGCTCATCTTCAAGAACCGCCAGCGCAGCCCGGACCGTTTGTCGGCTGACACGGTATCTGACAGCCAGCTCCTGTTCGGTGGGAAGCTTGTTGATTCCCTTTTGAATAGAATCTGAAATGATTTCTCTTAGCTGTTCAACCAGCCATTTATATTTGATCGCCATATATTTTAGTTCCTCTTTCTTAGGTTAGAGCGTGTCTGAAAAAGCATTCCCGCAATCTGTTGCGCCACTCTGGTTTTTTTATTTTGCTGGGATAGTTATTTCATAAAATTTTCACATGAATTATTTATGATTTCCCAATAAATCTTCTGCTTTTTCACTTCTAAAACCCAAAATATTATACCTTTTTTCAAATGATCAAACCTTTTTTTTCAAGCTTAGACAGTTTGCCAAATCGAAAAACATAGAAAAAGGTGTTATATTTTTCACAAAATCATAAGAAAACAAACTTTCCAAATGAGAAATCATAAAATATCAACCCTTTTCCTGCCTGAAGTCCATTATAATATAAATTTGTCTGTATTTCACTATGAAAACCAACAAATTTGTATTGTTTGAACTGACGAAACAACCAAAAGACGGGAAAACAATATTGAAATTTATGTTGATTTTCGCTAAATTATAGACATCAAGAAGAACACGGATTCAAAGAACGGACGGAAAGCTAAGACAGCAAACGGATCAGTGTTGAACGAGAAACCAATGGCAGGCGCGACCTGCAAAAGTATTTTTCTAAAAGAAAGAGAGGAACAATCACATGAAAAAGAAATTAGCAGTTATGGCACTCGCAGCAGCAACACTCAGCATGATGGCTATGCCGGTTTACGCTGACGATCTGGTAACAGTTGGATACGCACAGGTTGGACATGAATCAGACTGGCGTACAGCAAACACCCAGAACTATCAGGACGTTTTCTCAGAAGAGAACGGATACAGCCTTGATCTTGTAGACTGCGACAATGACAATGCTGCACAGCTTGAAGCAGTTCGTACATTCATTAGTAAAGATATGGATTACATCGTAATCGCTCCGATCCAGTCCGCTGGCTGGGACACCGTTCTTCAGGAAGCACAGGATGCAGGAATCCCTGTAATCATCGCAGACCGTGAGATCGAAGCAAGCGACGACTTATATGATGCATGGGTTGGAACAAACACAACAAACGAAGGTATCACAGCTGGTAACTGGTTAGCTGAGTATCTTGGCGATAAAGATGCTAACATTCTTGTAATCGAAGGTTCCGTAGGAGCTTCCGCAGCACTTGGACGTACAGAAGGATTCAATCAGGTAGCTGGCGAGCATGACAACTGGAAGATCCTTGATTCTCAGTCCGGTGACTTTACACAGGCTGGTGGCCAGGAAGTTATGGAGTCCTTCATCAAATCCTACGAGGGACAGTTCAATGTAGTTGTCTGCCAGAACGATAACGAAGCATACGGCGCAATGGATGCAATGGATGCAGCAGGTATCACCTACGGTGTTGACGGCGATGTAACTCTTATTTCCTTCGATGCAACACACGATGGACTTCAGTACACATTAGACGGAAAGATCAACTGCAACGTTGAGTGTAACCCGATTCAGGCTGAGGTTGTTAAGGGCGTAATCGAAAAAATGCAGGCAGGCGAAGAATTTGAGAAGACAACACTTGTTGAGGATCAGGCATTCGTAGCACCTGGAATCGAGAGCGAATATGCAACAACTATGACTGATGAAGTTCTGGCTGGACGTGCTTACTAATCAGAAAAATCAATCGGAGAGTGTGAAAACAGCAGAGCTGTGAAACAATCCGTAAACATCGAAATTGGTTATCAGCAAGCAGCTGAAAATCGATAAAGATGAACAAATAGGGGAGGAAAGTCCCAATGCGGATTTTCTTCCCCTTAATTTTCGCGAGCAACGAGGAGAATGAAAAATGAAGTTGATAACGGGAAGGGAGGAATCGCGTTGGAGGCAGGAGTAGTATTGAAAATGCAGGGAATCTGCATGACATTCCCAGGTGTAAAAGCACTGGAAGGCGTGGATCTGACATTGAAAAAAGGTGAAATCCGCGCGCTGATGGGAGAGAATGGCGCGGGTAAATCCACATTGATCAAGTGCCTGACCGGCGTAAATAAATTTGAGGCTGGAGAGATTTATCTGGAAGGATTTGATCATCCCATCGTAAATAAAGATACCATGGACGCCCAGAAGAAGGGCATTTCTACTGTATATCAGGAAGTAAACCTCTGTCCAAACCTTTCGGTGGCAGAGAATCTTTACATAGGCCGCGAGCCACTGACAAAGCTTGGAACGGTCAACCGAAAGGCAATGAACCGTCAGGCAGCTGTCCTTATGAAACAGCTGGAGCTTGACGTTGATGTAACACGTAATCTTGAAGAATATTCACTGGCATTGCAGCAGATGATCGCAATTGCCCGTGCTGTAGATATGGACTGTAAGGTGCTCATTCTGGATGAGCCAACTTCTTCATTGGATGACCGTGAAGTAGAAAAGCTTTTTACCATGATGCGCAGACTGAAGGAGAAAGGTGTAGGAATCATATTTGTTACCCATTTCCTGGAACAGGTTTATGCAGTATGTGACGGAATTACCGTTCTTCGAAATGGTCAGCTGGTTGGCGAATATGAGATCGCAGATCTTCCGAGAGTGAAGCTGGTAGCAGCTATGATGGGAAAAGATTTCGACGATCTTGCTTCCATTAAACCGGAGACCACAGGAGATAAGAGAAAAGAACCGATGGTAATCGAAGCCCGTGGCTTAAGCCATGCAGGAACCATCAAACCATTTGACCTTGATATCCACAAAGGAGAGGTTATCGGTCTTACCGGACTTCTTGGAAGCGGACGAAGCGAACTGGCACGTACTATTTACGGTGCTGACCGCGCCCAGACTGGTACTTTGAAAGTAAAAGGCAAGGAAGTTAAGGTGAAAAATCCTATTGATGCCATGCATCTTGGAATGGGACTTCTTCCTGACGACCGTAAAGCGGAGGGAATTGTTGCAGATTTGTCCGTAAGAGAAAATATCATCCTTGCAATTCAGGCAAAACAGGGAGTTCTGAAAAAGATCCCTATGGCAAAACAGTGTGAGATTGCAGACAAGTATATTGATCTTCTCCAGATCAAATGTGCAAGCCGCGAGACTTTGATCAAACAACTTTCCGGTGGAAACCAGCAGAAGGTTATCCTTGCAAGATGGCTTGCAACAAACCCGGATTTCCTGATTCTGGACGAGCCTACTCGAGGCATCGATATCGGTACCAAGACAGAGATCCAGAAGCTGGTTCTGAAGCTTGCAGATGAAGGAAAGAGTCTGATCTTCATTTCCTCTGAGATTGAGGAAATGCTCCGTACCTGTAACCGTATGGCAGTTCTCCGTGACGGTCAGAAGGTTGGAGAGATTGATGAGGCAGATATGAACCAGATGAACGTAATGAAAGCAATCGCAGGAGGTGAGCAGTAATGGGTAATTTCAAAAAACTGGCGCAGAAACGTCTGTTCCTTCCGGTTTTCAGTATGATCCTGGTCATGCTGATCAACGTAGTATATGATATTGCAACAGGAAGCGCACCGCTTTCCTTCTTTATGATTTCCATTAAGAATGGTGTACTTTACGGACGTCTGATCGACATCCTGAACCGTGGAAGTGAAATCGCCATACTGGCAATCGGTATGACACTCGTTGTATCTGCTTCCGGCGGTACTGATATTTCCGTTGGTTCCGTAATGAGTCTTTACGCAGGTGTCTGCTGTATGATCCTTGCAGGATACGGAAATGTAAATGTGCAGGAATATGCGCATCCGCTGCTGGTTGGCATTGGAGCCGGACTTCTTGTCACTTTGATCTGTGGCGTTTTTAATGGATTTCTGGTTGCCTATATGAATATTCAGCCTATGGTCGCCACTCTGATCCTATGGTCGGCAGGCCGAGCAGTAGGACTTCTTCTTTGCAACAGCCAGATCGTTTATGTTCGAGTTCCTTCTTTCCAGAAGCTTGGCGCTTACTGCGGAATCATTCCTACACCGATCATTGTGGCTGCTGTGTGTGTAGCAATTGCTTCTATTGTACTTCGCTACACAGCACTTGGAACTTACATCCAGAGTGTTGGTATTAACAAAAAAGCTTCCCGTATCGCAGGCTTTAATTCCGCAAAGATCATCCTTATGTGCTATGCAATCTGCGGTCTTTGTGCAGGTCTTGCAGGTATGGTTGCAACCTCCAGAATCTATTCAGCAGATACCAATAACATCGGTCTGAACATGGAGCTGGATGCAATTCTTTCTGTAGCACTTGGCGGCAACAGCCTTGGCGGCGGTAAGTTTTCCCTGGCAGGTTCCATCATTGGAGCGTACACCATCCAGGCGATTACCACAACTCTGTATGCACTTGGTGTTTCTTCTGCACAGGCACCGGTATTTAAGGCAATCGTAGTTATTATCATCGTAGTAATTCAGGCTGAGCCAGCCAAAGCCTTCTTTAAGAAGCTGACAAAGAAATCCGGAAAGGAGGCAGCTCGGGCATGAAAAAGAAAAAAATAAACAGCAATAACCTGTTGCTGCTGATCACCATTGTATTATTCTTTGTAATGTATGCTGCAGGATGTATCGTATATGCGGACAAAGGCTTTACCCGTTTCCAGACATTCCTCAACATCCTGATCAACAATGCAGGCCTGATCTGCATTACAGCTGGTATGACATGTGTTATGCTTACTGGCGGTATTGATATTTCCGTAGGTTCCCTGGTTGCTATGGACTGTATGATCCTGGCAGTGGGAATTGAGCAGTGGGGATGGTCCAGCCCGGTACTTATGCTTCTGATTCTTGCAATTGGCATTATATTTGGTATTGTTCAGGGCTTCTGTATTTCCTACCTGGAAATCCAGCCTTTCATCGTTACTATGGCAGGAATGTTCTTTGCCAGAGGTATGACAGCTGTGATCTGTAAAGAGCAGGTAAGTATTGTTTCTGACAAGATTTTTACCACTCTTTCCAGCTTTAAGATTTCCCTTCCCTTTGGAGGGTATCTGAACAAAAAGGGAATCATGCAGTTTCCATACCTTCGTGTAACTGTTGTAGTTGCATTGATCGTAGTTATTGCTATTTATCTGATGCTGAAATACACACGCTTCGGCCGCAGTATTTACGCAGTAGGTGGCAATCAGCAGTCTGCAACCCTGATGGGACTTGATGTTAAGAAAACACAGATGAAAGCATATATTCTTTCCAGTTTCCTTACTTCCATCGGCGGAATCTGCTACTGCTTGAATACCATGGCAGGTACCACCACCCAGGCAACCGGCCTTGAAATGGACGCTATTTCCTCCGCAGTCATCGGTGGTACACTTCTTACCGGTGGTGTAGGAAATGTACTTGGTTCCTTGTTTGGTGTATTGATCAATGGTACGATTTCTACTTTGGTTAAAACCAATGGAAAACTGATCAGCTCCTGGTCCAACATTGTAACAGCAATCCTGCTGTGCTTCTTCATTGTACTTCAGAGTGTATTTGCACTGGTAAAGGAGCGGAAGAGCAAATAAAAATTGAATAAAGAATGAAATGAGACAGGCGGGTACATGATTGAAATGTGTATCTGTCTGTTTTGTTTTGGGCATAATGGAAGAATGGGTAACATACAAATTAGTTAATTGCAATTTACTATATTACGATTTAGTCAATTACGATTTGGTAAATCGTAATTGACTAAATTAAAAGGCTATGATAAAATATCTTTATAAGGGAGGGGGCACACATATGTTTATAGGAAGAGAGCGAGATTTGGCGGCCTTGAATCGTTTATATACATCTGGGAAATTTGAATTTGCAGTTATATATGGCCGTCGCCGTGTGGGGAAGACTGCTCTTATCAGTGAATTTATTAAGGACAAGAAGTCTATCTACTTCATGGGGGTAGAAAGCAATGAGAAACAGAATCTTGAGAACTTTAGCAAGAATATTATAGAATATGGTTCTGGAATCGTGGCAGATACTTCTTTTGCATCTTTCCAATCTGCATTGGAATATGTATTTAAGCTGGGTGAGAGTGAACGGCTGGTTCTTGCCATAGATGAATATCCGTATGTAGCGCGCGCTTCTGAGAGTCTGGCATCTACTTTGCAAATGTTGATTGATAAATATAAGGATGACTCTAAGCTGATGCTTATTTTATGTGGTTCCTCTATGTCATATATGGAAGATCATGTGTTGGCCTATAAAGCACCGTTATATGGCAGGCGTACCGCGCAGATGAAAATACTTCCTTTTGACTTTGAAGATACCTGCAATTATTTAAAAGCATTCTCTGATATGGATAAGGCACTGCTTTATGGTATGGTAGGCGGTACACCCCAGTATTTGTTACAGATTCGGAGTGATTTAAGCGTAGAAGAGAATATTAAGAATACTTTTTTGAATCCCACATCTTCTTTATTTGAAGAGCCAGAGAATCTCCTGAAGCAGGAGGTACGTGAGCCTGCACTGTATAATGCGATTATTACGGCCATCGCCACCGGATATTCAAGATTGTCTGAGATTTCCACGAAGGTAGGTGAGAATACGGGTACATGCTCCACATATCTGAAGAATCTCATATCCCTTGGTCTGGTTGAGAAGGAGAATCCTTATGGTGAAGCGAATTCCAAGAAGTCTATTTATAAAATTGCGGATAATCTTTTCCGCTTCTGGTATCGATTTGTTCCAGAGAACAGCTCTATCATAGCCCGAGGGGCAACCGATCTGGCATACAGCAGGATTGAGTCACATTTATCCGAGTATATGGGACTTGTATTTGAGGAAATCTGTCGACAGTATCTTTGGAAATTATTGTTGACCGGAGAGTGTCCGGTAGAATTTTCAGAGCTGGGGTGCTGGTGGGGAAATGACCCGAGAACAAGAAGCCAGTCAGAAATTGATATTATGGGAGAAGCAGATAAAAATACAGCTCTATTTGGCGAGTGTAAATGGACAAATGAAAAGGTGGACCTGGGCGTTCTGGAAACTCTTGTGGCGCGCAGCCAGTTGTTCCATTATCCCAGGACGTATCTGTATCTTTTTTCAAAAAGCGGATTCACAAAGGGGTGCACGGATGAGGCACAGAAGATTGGAAATGTGAAGCTGGTGACGTTTGAGGATATTATGGAAGTTTTGGGGAGAAAGTCGTAGCAGGAAATGCCCTGTGCTTGAAGCTGAAAGTGGTTACTATAAAAAGTAAACCATTGGATTCAGGCATCAGGGCATTTACCATATAGAAATTTATTCTTCCTGTCCCAATTTCACAAAAATCGGTTCATGCTTCATAGCCGGAATAATTTTTTCCATCATATCTTTCATATTAATTTTCAGGCTGGATGTGTTAATACAAGGGTGACAGCCGATGTAAGGTTCCTTCAGGAGGTCTTCATCAATAAGCAGCTGCACATGATTTTCCTTATCGTTCATAAGCCCAAGTATACTGACAGAACCAGGTGTAATATCAAGGAATTTCTCCATATAAGTTTCATTGCCGAAGGAAAGTCTGGCAACGCCAAGCTGGGAAGATACTTCCTTTGTCTTAAACTTCTTGTCGCCTGGCAGGAGCAGCAGATAGAAGTTCGTTTCCTGGCGGTTGCAGAGAAACAGGTTTTTGCAGATTACTGCATCAAGCACTTTATCCACATCTTTACAAGCTTCAATGGTCATCAGAGTTTCATGGTCAATCCTCTGATAAGGCACCTGAAGTGCATCAAGAAAATCATAAGTACGTATCTCTTTTTCAAGTCTGCCCGTGGTATCTGCGGGACGTCCGTTTTCAAGCTTTAATTCCATGGTGTTCTCCTTATGTATTCCCCCACAGGGGCTTTTTTTGTCAAATATCTGGGGAATATTGTAGCATTGAGCGTTTTTCTTGTAAAGTGGAGGATGTTCTCCCACAAATTGTGATGCACATCTTTTAGAAAACATTTTTCAAATATATTCCAGAATAGCGATGAATATTTCGGAAAATATGTGCATATATAAGTTCGGAGGCGGATATCTGTCCTTAGTTACGAATATAGGATGCACATTTTCGTGAATTTTTGTGCATTTCGTTCCCTAAGCGTGCAGTTCATTCCCTGAAATCAGGATAGTGGAAAAGGAGGTGCTATAATTGGAACATAGTAGAGATTTAGCCGTATGGCTCACAGTGCCATATAGGCTGGAGCCTGTTTGAAAAATCATTCCCGTAATCCTTGCAGAAAGTCTTTTTCAAGCACGCTCCGGAGCATCCGGTGAAGGACCGTAAATGTTCACTGGATCTCAAATGTTTTAATGTTATTGTTCGCTTTAGATTATACAAAACGTTATCAGTGGACAGTAACTGTTAAGCAACTGCCAACAAAAAAAGGTTGCGAAAAGGAGGAAGCATTATGAGGAAAAAGCAGTTTTTACAGTTCAGGAGAGCGATGGCAACGTTGCTGGCTGTAGCAATGATCGGGCAGAATACAGTGATGACCACCGCTGAGAATTATGTGGCTGATAATACAGCTGTGGTTGCAGAAGAGCAGGCTCAGGAGCCGGAGGTTCAGGTTGAAGAGTCTGCATCACCGGCAGTTCAGGAATCGGCACCGGCTGCAGAAACACCAACGGAACCGGCGGCGCAGGCAGTGGCGGAGACACCAGCGGAACTGGCAGCGCAAGCAGTGGTGGAAACGCCAGCGGAACCGGCAGCGCAGGCAGTGACGGAAACACCAGCGGAACCAGCGGCGCAGGCAGTGGCGGAAACACCAGCGGAACCGGCAGCGCAGGCAGTGGCAGAAACGCCGGCGGAACCGGCAGCGCAGGCAGTGGCAGAAACGCCA
>ENA-OPBZ01000029-OPBZ01000029.1-human-gut-metagenome-genome-assembly--contig:-NODE-29-length-90516-cov-6.081029_pt1 | contig 90516 bp, 78 predicted proteins | sample MGYA00241072_ERZ501459 | MGnify/ENA primary metagenome ERZ501459 (study PRJEB25962, sample SAMEA2042632) | human gut metagenome | biome: human gut; feature: human-associated habitat; material: faeces...
TGAACTTTGTTCACAAAAAACACCTCGCGGAATGTTACCAGTGAACAGTAACAATGGGAAGCCACTGCGAGCAAAGTCAGCAGAATCTGTATTGCCTTGTTTTGTGGGAAGAATTAAAGTAAAAGATAAGAAATAAGCAAAAGAGGAGTGACATAAAATGATAGCAGAAAAAATGAAACCATATGTAAAAAACAATTCTGCAATCCGTATGATGTTCGAGGAGGGAAATCGTCTTCGCGCGATTTACGGACCGGAAAATGTATTTGATTTCAGCCTTGGAAATCCAAGTGTTCCCGCACCGGATTGTGTCCGTCAGGCCATCATTGATCTGGTAAATGAGGAAGAGCCGACAGTTCTCCATGGCTATATGAGCAATGCCGGATTCGAGGATGTCCGCCAGACAATTGCAGAGTCCCTGAACCGTCGATTTGGCACTTCTTTTGCAGCAAAAAATCTGATCATGACAGTTGGAGCAGCCAGTGGGCTGAACGTGGCATTTAAGACGATCCTGAATCCTGGGGAAGAAGTGATCGTTTTTGCACCTTATTTTCTGGAGTATGGTGCATATGTACGCAATTATGACGGCAACCTTGTGGAAATCTCACCGGACACCATCACATTCCAGCCGAATCTGAAGGAATTTGAGGAGAAAATCACACCAAAGACCCGTGCGGTTATTGTGAATACTCCTCACAATCCGACTGGAGTTGTTTATTCAGAAGAAACAATCAGGAAACTTGCGTCAATTCTGGAAGCGAAGCAGAAAGAATTTGGCACAGTGATTTACCTGATTTCTGATGAGCCATACAGAGAACTGGCTTATGACGGCGTACAGGTACCATATCTGACAAAATATTATGCAAATACAATCGTAGGCTATTCCTACAGCAAATCCCTTTCTCTTCCAGGTGAGCGTATCGGTTATCTGGTTATTCCAGACGAGGCAGACGGAAGCGAGGAACTGATCGCAGCAGCAGCCATTGCTAATCGTACTATCGGCTGCGTAAATGCTCCATCCCTGATCCAGAAAGTAATCGCGAAGTGTGTAGATGCAGAGGTAGATGTGGCAGCTTACGACAAGAACCGCCTTGCTCTTTACAATGGACTGAAAGAACTGGGATTTGAATGTATCAAGCCACAGGGAGCGTTCTATTTATTCGTGAAATCCCCAGTTGCAGATGAAAAAGCCTTCTGCGAAGCTGGCAAAAAATATAATATCCTTATGGTGCCGGGAAGCTCCTTTGCCTGCCCTGGATATGTAAGACTGGCTTATTGTGTATCGTATGACACAATTATGAATTCTTTGCCCCAGTTTGGAAAATTAGCAGAAGAATTTGGGCTGAAAGCGTGACGGAGGAAGTTATGTCCAGTTTATATATCGTAATTCCGGCATATAATGAATCGGAGAATATTGAGAAAACCATTGACCAGTGGTACCCAGTAGTGGAACGTCATAACGACGAGGGAAATTCCAGACTGGTGATTATTAACGATGGAAGTAAAGACAACACCTACGAACTTCTGCAGAAATGTGCCGCTACAAGACCCCTTCTTGTCCCACTGGATAAACCAAACGGCGGTCACGGTCCTACAGTACTTTATGGATATCGCTATGCCATCCGGCAGAAAGCCGATTATATTTTCCAGACTGATTCCGACGGTCAGACCAATCCAGACGAATTCGAGCCATTTTGGAACCAGAGGGGCCGGTATGATGCAATAATCGGCAGCCGCGCTGTACGTGGCGACGGAAAATCCAGAAAATTCGTAGAGAATGTTGTATGCTTTCTACTGAGAATGATCTTCGGTGTAAAAGTTTCCGACGCCAATGCGCCGTACCGCCTGATGAAATCCAGCCTGGTAGCCAAATATATCGACAAACTCCCAGAAGATTTCAATATTCCGAACATTATGTTTACAACATACTTCGTCCATTACAAAGAGAAAGTTAAATTCATTGAAATCACCTTCAAACCCAGACAGGGCGGAACTAATTCCATTAATGTGAAGAAGATTGTGAAAATTGGCTGGAAGGCCGTGAAAGACTTCTATAAACTGAAGAAAGAAATGTAAAGGTTGCTATTTAGTGTGTTGAAAAGTTCCAGCCGACACACAGCATTTGGGCAATGTGTATTACTCCAGCGAGCCATTTCAGGCGCGCTCTTAGCGTAAGCGAAATCCAGCGCTTACGGAGACTTATGCGTGAGGGCTCTCCCGAACGCATTAGTCGCAGTTAGCGATTAGTTCGCTGGAGCGTTGCGCCGGCGAGTGAGTAATACACATTGTCCAAATGCGTCCCTCCTGAAAAACTTTTCACCCTCCCAACATATTAAATAGCAAAAAAAGTGGATTGACAAAGCCAAAAAAATGATATATTATATACCATATTTTTGAATAAGAATTTGTTTTGACAAAGGCGTCAAAGAGAAATGGATAGGTTAAGTGCCCCCTAATCCTCCTCTTTGACGCCTTTTTTACATATTAGAACACATTAAAAGCAATTGGAGGAGGAAATCGAAAGATGGCAGTAAAATACGTTTTTGTCACTGGCGGTGTTGTGTCAGGACTGGGAAAGGGAATCACAGCAGCTTCACTTGGGCGACTTTTAAAGGCAAGAGGTTTTCAGGTCACAATGCAGAAATTTGACCCTTACATCAACATTGATCCCGGAACCATGAACCCTATTCAGCATGGAGAAGTCTTTGTAACAGACGATGGAACTGAGACCGACCTGGATCTTGGCCATTATGAACGATTCATTGATGAAAGCCTGGATAAAAATTCCAATGTAACTACCGGAAAAATTTATTGGTCCGTTTTACAAAAAGAACGTCATGGAGACTTTGGAGGAGGAACCGTACAGGTAATCCCTCATATTACAAATGAAATCAAAAGCCGCTTCTATCGCGCAAAATCCCCGGATGAAAACAGGATTGCCATTATCGAAGTCGGCGGAACGGTAGGAGATATTGAAAGCCAGCCATTTCTGGAATCCATCAGACAGTTTCAGCATGATGTGGGACATGAAAATGCAATCCTTATTCATGTAACCTTGATTCCATACCTGAAAGCTTCAGGAGAAATGAAAACAAAACCAACCCAGGCCAGTGTCAAGGAGCTTCAGGCAATGGGAATCCAGCCGGATGTTCTGGTATGCAGAAGTGAATATCCGCTGACCGACGATCTGAGAGCCAAAATTGCCCTGTTCTGTAACGTGCCGGTAAGCCATGTACTTCAGAATCTGGATGTAGAGTATCTGTATGAAGCCCCACTTGCGATGGAACGTGAAAAACTGGCAGATGTGGTCATGCAGTCATTGGGACTTGAAAAAAGAAAACCAGACCTTACGGACTGGGAGGCTATGGTAGAAAATCTCCGCCATCCGGATAAAACTGTAAACATTGCTATGGTAGGAAAATATACCCAGCTTCATGATGCATACCTCAGTGTGGTGGAAGCTCTGAAACATGGCGGAATCGCATGCAAGGCGAAAGTAGAGATTACCTGGATTGATTCCGAAGAGTTAAACGAGAAGAACCTGGATCAGAGGCTTTACCAGGTAGATGGAATCCTGGTTCCAGGTGGTTTCGGCGGAAGAGGAACAGAAGGAATGATCCTGGCTGCCCAGTATGCCCGCGTGCATAAGATCCCATACCTTGGAATCTGTCTTGGAATGCAGATGGCAATCGTAGAATTTGCCCGTCATGTACTTGGTTATGAAGATGCAAACAGCATTGAACTTGCACCAGAAACTACCAATCCGGTAATTGCCCTTATGCCAGACCAGGAAGATGTGGAAGATCTTGGAGGAACCCTGCGCCTTGGAAGTTATCCATGTGTGCTTGCGGATGGTTCTTTATCCCTGGAACTTTTCGGACAGAAAGAAATTCAGGAACGTCACAGACATCGTTATGAAGTTAACAATGCATATCGCAAAGAACTGGCAGAAAAAGGCATGACCATAGCAGGAACTTCTCCTGATGGTCACATTGTGGAAATGATCGAGATTCCGGCAAACCCATTCTTTGTAGGAACCCAGGGACATCCGGAGTTCAAATCAAGACCGAACCATGCTCACCCGCTGTTCCGTGGATTTATCCAGGCAGCTGTAGATAAAGTAAACAAAGAGGAAACTCTTAATCAACAATAGAAAGGATGAGGAAAATGAAAGAAGTGATAAAGGAAAGGCAGGGACTTTACCGTCAGGAATTTGAACATGATAACTGCGGTATCGGTGCAGTTGTCAATATCAAAGGCAAAAAATCCCATGATACAGTTGCCAGCGCATTGCGGATTGTAGAGAATCTGGATCATCGTGCCGGAAAAGATGCAGAAGGCAAAACAGGTGATGGCGTTGGTATCCTCCTTCAGATTTCCCATAAATTTTTTAAGAAAGCATGTAAAAAAGAGGGAATCGAAATCGGCCAGGAAAGAGAATATGGTATTGGCCAGTTCTTTTTCCCACAGCATGAGATCAAACGTGCCCAGGCAAAAAAAATGTTTGAGATCATTGTGGAAAAAGAGGGACTGGAGTTCCTTGGCTGGAGAGAAGTTCCGGTAGTTCCGGAGGTTCTTGGACATAAGGCAAGAGAGTGCATGCCATGCATTATGCAGGCATTTATCAAAAAGCCGGATGATCTGGAAAAAGGCATCGCATTTGACCGTAAACTGTATATTGCCCGCCGTGAGTTTGAACAGAGTAATGATAACACTTACGTATGTTCTATGAGTAGCCGTACGATTGTTTATAAAGGTATGTTCCTGGTTGGACAGCTTCGTACATTTTTCTCTGATCTTCAAAGCCCTGATTATGAATCTGCGATTGCATTGGTACATTCCCGTTTCAGTACCAACACAAATCCAAGCTGGGAGAGAGCACATCCAAACCGTCTGATCGTGCACAATGGTGAGATCAACACCATCCGGGGAAACGCAGATAAGATGCTGGCAAGAGAGGAAAATATGGAGTCCCCATACTTAGAAGGGGAAATGCAGAAAATCCTTCCGGTAGTCAACCGAAATGGTTCCGATTCTGCAATGCTCGATAATACGCTGGAATTCCTTACCATGAGTGGCATGGATCTTCCTCTTGCAGTGATGATCACTATTCCGGAGCCATGGGCAAATAACGATACCATTTCCCAGGAAAAACGTGACTTCTATCAGTATTATGCCACTATGATGGAGCCATGGGATGGACCTGCATCTATTCTTTTCTCAGATGGAGATGTGATGGGTGCAGTGCTTGACCGTAACGGTCTTCGTCCGTCCAGATATTACGTGACATCCGATGGCTGCATGATCCTTTCTTCTGAGGTTGGAGTATTGCCGGTACCGGAAGAGAAGATCATATTAAAAGAGCGTCTTCATCCTGGAAAAATGCTTCTGGTAGATACGGTTCAGGGCAAGATCATCGATGATAACGAATTAAAAGAGATGTATGCAAAGAAACAGCCATACGGCGAATGGCTGGACAGCAATCTGGTACATTTAAAAGATATTAAGATTCCAAACGAAAGAATGGAAGAATATACAGAGGAACAGCGTTCCCGTCTTCAGAAGGCTTTCGGATACACTTATGAGCAGTATCGTACTTCTATCCGAAACATGGCGTTAAACGGTGCTGAGAGCATTGGCGCAATGGGTGTGGATACACCGTTGGCAGTATTTTCCAAACAGAACAGACCGCTTTTTGACTACTTCAAACAGCTTTTTGCACAGGTAACCAATCCGCCGATTGATGCGATCCGTGAGGAGATTGTCACCAGCACAAGCGTTTATGTTGGAAAAGACGGAAACCTTCTGGAGCAGATTCCGGAGAACTGCAAGGTATTAAAGATTAACAATCCGATCCTTACCAATACAGATATGCTGAAAATTAAGGAAATGCATCACGAAGGCTTTAAGGTGGCTGTTGTCTCCACTCTTTATTACAAGAGCACAAAGCTTGAGCGTGCTATTGACCGTCTGTTTGTAGAAGTTGATAAAGCATACAGGGATGGTGCCAACATTCTGGTGCTTTCCGACAGAGGCGTGGATGAAAACCATATGCCGATTCCGTCTCTGCTGGCTGTTTCTGCAGTACATCAGCACCTTGTAAAGACGAAAAAGAGTACTTCTCTTGCTATTATCCTGGAATCCGGCGAGCCGAGAGAGGTTCATCATTTTGCTACTCTTCTGGGCTATGGCGCAAGTGCAGTCAACCCGTATCTGGCATTGGAGACAATCCATGAACTGATCGATACTCATATGCTGGACAAGGACTATTATGCAGCTGTAGACGATTATAATCATGCAGTTATCAGCGGTATTGTTAAGATCGCTTCCAAGATGGGTATTTCTACAATCCAGTCTTATCAGGGTTCCCAGATTTTCGAGGCAATTGGTGTATCTCAGGATGTAATCGATAAATATTTCACAGGTACTGTAAGCCGTGTTGGAGGCATTACACTGGAAGATATTGAGGAGAATGTAGAAAAGCTTCATTCAGAAGCATTTGACCCGTTAGGACTTACCACAGACCTTACTCTGGATAGTGTGGGTGCCCACAAAATGAGAAGCCAGGGAGAAGAGCACCGTTACAATCCGGCAACCATTCATCTCCTTCAGCAGTCTACAAGAACAGGCAGCTATGAGATGTTCAAACAGTATACAGATCTTGTGGATAAGGAAAATCACGGCAATCTTCGTGCGCTTATGGACTTTAAGTATGCAGAAAATCCTATCCCTCTTGAAGAGGTGGAGAGTGTTGATGAAATCGTAAAGCATTTTAAGACTGGTGCCATGTCCTATGGTTCCATTTCTCAGGAAGCACATGAGACACTTGCTATTGCAATGAACCATCTTCATGGAAAATCAAATACTGGTGAGGGCGGTGAAAGCAATGAAAGACTGGATTCAGCAGGAACAAAAGATGACAGATGTTCTGCGATCAAACAGGTAGCCAGTGGTCGTTTCGGTGTTACCAGCCGTTATCTGGTATCTGCAAGAGAAATCCAGATCAAAATGGCACAGGGCGCAAAACCTGGTGAAGGTGGACATCTTCCGGCGAAGAAAGTTTATCCATGGGTTGCGAAAACCCGTCACTCCACACCTGGTGTTTCTCTGATCTCCCCGCCGCCGCATCACGATATCTATTCCATCGAGGACCTGGCAGAGCTGATTTATGACCTGAAAAATGCAAATAAATATGCAGATATTTCTGTAAAGCTGGTTTCTGAGGCTGGCGTTGGTACGGTTGCAGCCGGAGTTGCAAAGGCTGGTGCACAGGTAATCCTGATTTCCGGATATGATGGAGGTACTGGTGCAGCACCCAGAAGCTCCATTCACAATGCAGGACTTCCATGGGAGCTTGGACTTGCTGAAACCCATCAGACACTGCTTATGAACGGACTTCGTAACCGTGTCCGCATTGAGACAGACGGTAAACTGATGAGCGGTCGTGATGTTGCAATTGCAGCACTTCTTGGTGCAGAGGAATTCGGTTTTGCTACAGCACCTCTTGTAACTATGGGCTGTGTAATGATGAGAGTCTGCAATCTGGACACCTGCCCGGTTGGTGTAGCTACCCAGAATCCGGAGCTGAGAAAGAGATTCAAAGGCAAACCGGAATATGTTGAGAACTTTATGAAATTTATTGCCCAGGAGCTTCGCGAATATATGGCAAAACTGGGTGTGAGAAGCCTGAAAGAGATGGTAGGACGTACGGATCTCCTGGTTGCTACAGATGCAGTTGATGAGCCGCACAAAGGTAAAGTAGACCTTAGTGCAATCTTGAACAATCCATATGCAAAAGCTGGCAGCGAGGTAACCTTTGATCCGAAAGCAGAGTACAATTTCCAGCTGGAGAAGACTCTGGATGAGAAAGTTCTTGTGAAGAAATGCAGTCGCGCAATTCATGGCGGTGAGAAGACCAGATTTTCGGTAGAAGTAAAGAACACAGACCGTGCATTTGGAACAATCCTTGGTGCGGAGATTACCAGAAATAATAAAAACGGACTGCCGGAAGACACGGTAGAGATTGATTGTACAGGAGCCGGAGGACAGAGCTTTGGTGCCTTTATCCCGAAGGGTCTTACTCTGAAGCTTACCGGCGACTGCAACGACTACTTTGGAAAGGGTCTTTCCGGTGGCAAGCTGATCCTGAAGACTCCGGAAAATGCCGGTTACAAAGCAGAAGATAACATTATTGTCGGCAACGTTGCTCTTTATGGTGCAACTAGTGGAACTGCCTTTATTAACGGTATGGCAGGTGAGCGTTTTGCAGTTCGTAACTCTGGTGCCAATGCAGTTGTGGAAGGTGTGGGAGAGCACGGCTGTGAGTACATGACCGGTGGTCGTGTAGTAGTTCTTGGAAGAACCGGCAAAAACTTTGCAGCAGGTATGAGCGGCGGTATCGCTTATGTTCTGGATGTGGAAAATGTTCTTTATAAGAACTTAAATAAAGCGATGATTTCTATTGAAAAAGTAGACAATAAATATGACAAAAAAGAACTGAAAAATCTGATCGAAGCACATGTAGCTGCAACGGGATCGGAGCTTGGACAGAAGGTTCTGGATCAGTTTGACATGTATCTGCCTCACTTCAAAAAACTCATTCCAAATGAGTACAAGAAGATGATCACATTAAGTGCAAAGCTTGAGGAAAAAGGTCTGAACAGTGAGCAGGCGCAGATGGAAGCATTCTACGAAAGCATAGGAGTTAAGCATTAAGGAGGCAGAAGATCGTGGGAAAACCGACTGGATTTTTAGAATATAACAGAGAGACGGCAAAGGTTCTGCCGCCAAAAGTAAGAATTGCCAATTTCAAGGAGTTCCGTACTCCTCTTAATAAAGAGAAACAAAAACTTCAGGGAGCACGCTGCATGGCTTGCGGCGTTCCCTTCTGCCAGGCAGGCATGATGATCGGCGGCATGGCTTCCGGATGTCCGCTTCACAACCTGGTGCCGGAGACAAATGATCTGGTATTTACCGGAAACTGGAAACAGGCGTTTCTTCGTCTGAACAAGACACACAGCTTCCCGGAATTTACCTCCCGTGTGTGCCCTGCACTTTGCGAGGCAGCCTGTACCTGCAACTTAAATGGAGAGCCTGTTTCCACTAAGGAAAATGAACGTGCCATCATTGAGACTGCATATGCAGAAGGCTGGGTTGTTCCACAGCCTCCGAAGGTTCGTACAGGAAAGACCATAGCAGTTATCGGAAGCGGTCCTTCCGGACTTGCAGCAGCACAGCAGTTAAACAGAAGAGGTCACAATGTAACTATATTCGAAAGAAGTGACCGGATCGGCGGACTTCTTCGTTACGGCATTCCAAATATGAAGCTGGAGAAATCTGTGATCGACAGAAGACTGAAGCTGATGGAAGCTGAGGGTGTGAAATTTGTGACAAATACAAATGTTGGAGTGGATATTACAGCAGAGGAACTTTTGAAGAAATATGACCGTGTAATCCTTTGTTGCGGAGCTTCCAATCCCCGTGATATTAAAGTGCCGGGAAGAGATGCAAAGGGAATTTATTTTGCAGTAGACTTCTTGAAAAAAGTTACCAAAACTCTTCTGGACAGCGATTTTACCAAAGCTCCTTATGAAGAGGCAAGAGGCAAACATGTGCTGGTAATTGGCGGTGGTGATACCGGAAATGACTGTGTGGGTACTTCCGTACGTCTCGGCGCCAAATCTGTAACACAGCTGGAAATGATGCCAATGCCGCCAACAGAGCGTGCTGCTTCCAATCCATGGCCGGAATGGCCAAAGGTCTTAAAAACAGACTATGGCCAGGAAGAAGCAATTGCAGTGTTTGGACATGACCCCCGGGTTTACCAGACAACCGTTACTGAATTTATCAAAGATAAAAACGGAAATGTCTGCCAGGCCCGGATCGTAAAGCTGAAAAGCGAGAAAGATGCCAAAACAGGCCGTATGATGATGGTTCCGGTAGAGGGGACGGAAGAAGTGATCCCTGCAGACCTGGTACTGATCGCAGCTGGTTTCCTTGGAAGCCAGAAATATGTGACTGATGCATTTAAGGTTGCAACAACTGCAAGAACTAACGTAGAGACAAAACCGGAAGCTTATGAGACCAGCGTACCGCGGGTTTTCACAGCAGGAGATATGCACAGAGGCCAGTCTCTGGTAGTATGGGCAATCCGTGAAGGAAGAGAAGCCGCAAAGGCAGTGGATGAATCCCTGATGGGATATTCTTATCTGTAAATTGGCAAAAAAATGCTTTGTGGAATAATACCTGCTGAATCGCTGTCGGGAAAATAAAAAAGAGAGTATATAAAAAGTATGGTCGGGGGCAAACTAAATTTGCTCCCGATTTTCCGTTCTGATACAAAATAATTATTTTGTACATCATTTTATACAACGCTGATATGGTAAAGTGGTAAAAAATAAGTTGACAAAGCATGACCTCATTGCTATAATTACCTCCATGAACAAGGGCGTTCTTCAGAAGGGTATCTTTTTGAAGTGCGCCTTTTTTGTTTAAATAAGTCATGCGTAATGGATGGATGAGGGCATGAGAGTGAAAGAAGGAGAGAACACCATGGGGAATTACACCAGAGAAGAAGTGTTACAGATGGCAGAAGACGAGGATGTAGAATTCATTCGTCTTCAGTTTACCGATATGTTCGGTACTTTGAAAAATATTGCGATTACAGCTCGGGAGCTCCCCCGGGCACTGGATAATGAATATGTAGTAGACAGCTCCTACATTGCCGGAATAGCAGGGGAGAAAGAGCCGGATATGTATTTACATCCGGACTATAATACTTTCACCATTCTTCCGTGGCGTCCGCAGCAGGGAAAGGTAGCCAGACTGCTCTGTGATATCTACCGTTCAGATGGAACGCCGCTTGAGAAAAGCCCGAGATATATTCTGAAACAGGTGGTAGAGATGGCTGCTAAGGAAGGCTATGTTTGTGAAGTGGATCCGGAATGTGAGTTTTTCTTATTTCACACAGATGATAACGGAGTTCCCACTACACTGACTCATGAAAAAGCCGGATATCTGGATATCAGCCCGCTGGATCTGGGAGAAAATGCAAGACGTGATATGGTTCTGAATCTGGAAGATATGGGATATGAAATTGAATCTTCCCATCATGAAACCGCTCCGGCACAGCATGAGATTGATTTTAAATTTTCCGGTGCAAATGAAATGGCTGACTGTGTGATGACTTTCAAAATGGCAGTCCGCACCATTGCAAAACGGCATGGACTTCATGCAACCTTTATGCCAAAGCCGAGAGCTGAGGTGAATGGTTCCGGTATGCACATTCATTTTGCATTGTATAAAGATGGAAAAAATATATTTGCTGATCCTGATGATGTAAATGGTCTCAGCGAGGATGCTTATCATTTTATCGGTGGTCTTCTTGCACATAGTGAAGAGATGGCCGCCATTACCAATCCGCTTGTGAATTCCTACAAGAGACTTGTACCTGGCTATGATGCTCCTACAGAACTGACCTGGACAAAGAATAACCAGAACTCTCTGATCCGTATTTCCAATTTAAGATCAGACAGCCTGGCAATCGAGCTTCGAAGCCCAGATGCATCTGCAAATCCTTACCTTGTGTTTGCTGTTTGCATTGCAGCCGGTCTGGATGGAATTCAGCAGAAATTATATCCTACCAAGGCATCGGATCGTTCTTTTTCCGAATCTGACCAGAAAGCTATGAATATTGGAAATCTTCCGCTGAACCTGGATGATGCCCTTACACATTTCGAGAATAGCACCTGGATCCAGAGTGTACTTGGTAAAAAGTTCTGTGAGGAATATGCAGCTGCCAAGAAGGAAGAATGGCTGAATTATATGAGACAGGTAAGCGAGTGGGAAATCAGCCAGTATTTATACAAGATTTAAGATAAGAGAGTAGCATGGTATGAACAGCAGCATTGTAATTGCATTACCGAAAATCGATGACGCAAAGAAAATACGTACCATATTGAACCGGCACGGTTTTTCTGTAGCTGCGGTATGTTCAACTGCTTCAACAGCACTTGCCAGCATGAGTGAGTTGGACGGAGGTATTCTGATCTGTGGTTATAAGCTGACGGACCGGTATTACCGGGATGTGCTGGAAGATATTCCTTCATATTTTGAAATGCTGTTGCTGGCATCTGGAAGAGTGATTGCGGAAGCGCCTACATCCGTCCTTACTGTGGAAATGCCAATGAAAGTCAGCGACCTGGTAAACACGGTGGATATGATGTTGTCCCAGATCGAGCGGCGGCTAAAAAAAGAGAAGAAGAAACCGAAAACGCGTTCCTGGAAAGAGCAGAATTACATTTCCAACGCAAAGTTTCTTCTTATGGAGCGAAACCATTTAAGCGAAGAAGATGCATACCGGTACATTCAGAAATGCAGTATGGATTCCGGGACAAATATGGTAGAGACAGCTCAGATGGTTCTGATGCTGTTATATGATGAGGTATAGTCTAAGGCAGAATTCTAATCCTGTTGTATAGGATTTTTCAGAAATTCTGGCTGGGGTTTTTATAAGATATATTTTTATGATTTTAGGAAATGGAGGATGAGGAAATGGAGTTTTTGGATGGAAGCTGGAAAAAAGAAGTGAGCAGCTGGGATGCACTGATGGGAGAAGAACTTCTGAATCAGGAAGCCATCCTGGAGGGCGCCATTCACAGTATCCGCAACATGGGAGATGTTGCATTTGTAATTATCAGAAGAAGAGAGGGTCTGTTTCAGACCGTTTTAGTAAATGAGGATGTTGATTTTTCCATTCATGATCTGAAAGAAGGCATGACAGTAAGAGTAAAAGGTGTTGTAAATAAAGAAGAGAGAGCGCCTCATGGCAGAGAGCTTCACATTCGTGAAATTCAGGTGCTGTCTTCTCCGGCTGAACCTCTTCCTCTTGCAATCGATAAATGGAAGCTGAATACTTCTCTGGAAGCCAAATTAAATTACCGTTCCCTTTCCCTCCGCAATATTCAGGAGCGCGCAAGATTTAAAATCCAGGAAGCTTTGACAAGGGCTTTTCGTGATTATCTCTATGAAAATGGATTTACGGAAATCCATACGCCGAAGATCGGAGCCAGAGGTGCTGAGGGAGGCGCGAACCTGTTTAAACTCAGCTATTTCCATAAACCGGCTGTTCTGGCTCAGAGCCCACAGTTTTACAAACAGATGATGGTGGGAGTTTTTGACAGAGTATTTGAGACCGGACCTGTTTTCCGTGCTGAGAAACATAACACCAAAAGACATTTAAATGAATATACGAGTCTTGATTTTGAGATGGGCTATATTGATAGCTTTGAAGAGATCATGGCTATGGAGACTGGCTTTTTGCAGTATGCAATGAAGCTTTTAAAAGAGGATTATGCAAAAGAACTGGAGATCCTGAAGGTTGAGCTTCCAGATGCTTCCAGGATTCCGGCAGTTCGTTTTGATGTGGCAAAAGAGCTGGTTGCGAAGAAATACAACCGTCAGATCCGTAATCCATTTGATCTGGAGCCGGAGGAGGAAGCCCTGATTGGTCAGTATTTTAAAGAAGAATATAATGCGGATTTTGTTTTTGTTACCCATTATCCATCTAAGAAGCGGCCGTTCTACGCAATGGATGATCCAGAGGATACCAGATTTACGTTAAGCTTTGACCTGCTTTTCCATGGCCTTGAGATTACAACAGGAGGACAGAGAATTCACGATTACAATGCCCTTCTGAAAAAGATAGAGGACAGAGGTATGGAGACAGAAGGAATGGAACAGTATCTGGATACATTTAAATACGGTATGCCTCCTCATGGTGGTCTTGGAATCGGTCTGGAGCGTCTTACCATGCAGCTTCTCGGGGAGGAAAATGTCCGTGAGGCATGCCTGTTCCCAAGAGACCTGAACAGACTGGAGCCATAAAAAAGCTGGATATCCAGAAAAGATTTTGGTATGGATCCAGAGTGGAGCGTAATAATTTCTGTGCAGGAGGATGAGAAAATGGCAAAACAGATTGACGATGAAACCATGGAAAATGTCTGCATTCTTGCAAAACTTTCCCTTACAGAAGAAGAGAAGGAAAAGGCAAAAAAAGATATGCAGGAAATGCTTGATTATGTAGATAAGCTGGATGAACTGGATACATCCAGTGTTGAACCAATGTCCCATATTTTTGGCGACAACAATGTATTTCGTGAGGATGAAGTTACAAATGGTGACAACAGCGAGGCAATGCTTGCAAATGCGCCAAAAGCCAAAGAAGGACAGTATCAGGTTCCAAAGACCATAGGATAGGAGACATTCACATGGAATTAGAAAAATTAACAGCCTTACAGCTGGCTGATAAGATTAAAAAACATGAGGTCAGTGTTCTGGACGGCGTCAAGGATGTCTTTTCTAAAATAGAGGAAAAAGATAACAGAATCCACGCATATCTGGACACTTATAAAAAAGAAGCGTATGCAAGAGCAAAAGAGGTGGAAAAAGGCATTGAGGACGGAACTTATACCGGTCCTCTTGCCGGTGTTCCCATTGCCATCAAAGATAACATTTGTGTACAGGGAAAACCTACTACCTGTGCGTCAAAAATTCTGGAAGGATTTGTTCCCCAGTATCAGGCAGAGGTGATCAGCCGGCTTGAAAAAGCAGGAATGATCATTATCGGAAAAACAAATATGGATGAGTTTGCCATGGGAAGTACGACGGAAACTTCTGCCTATGGCATTACCAGAAATCCATGGAATACAGAGCATGTTCCAGGCGGCTCATCAGGTGGCTCCTGTGCAGCTGTAGCAGCAGGAGAGGCTTATCTGGCACTGGGCTCTGATACAGGAGGTTCCATCCGCCAGCCAAGCTCTTATTGTGGTGTAACAGGAATGAAGCCTACTTATGGTACGGTTTCCCGTTATGGGCTGGTTGCATATGCCTCTTCTCTGGATCAGATCGGACCGATTGGAAAAGATGTGGCAGATTGCGCAGCACTTCTGGAAGTGATCGCTGGCCATGATCCGAAAGACAGTACTTCCATTGACCGAAAAGACCTGGATTTTTCCAGTGAGATGACAGATAAGATTACAGGAATGAAATTTGGTGTTCCGAAGGAATATCTGTCAGAGGGAATTTCGCCAGAGGTAAAAGATGCCTTTATGGAAACCCTGAAAGTGCTGACCCAGATGGGAGCAATTGTAGAATTTTTCTCTGTCAAAACTATGGAATATATGATTCCGGCATACTATATTATTGCCAGCGCAGAAGCAAGCTCCAACCTGGAGCGCTTTGATGGCGTAAAATATGGCTATCGTGCAAAAGAATATGACGGTCTTCATGATATGTATAAACGTACTAGAACGGAGGGCTTTGGAGAAGAAGTAAAACGTCGTATCATGCTTGGTTCCTTTGTTTTAAGCTCTGGTTATTACGATGCTTATTATCTGAAAGCCCTGCGCACCAAAGCACTTATTAAAAAAGAGTTTGATCAGGCTTTTGGAAAATATGACGTGCTTCTTGCCCCGGCAGCTCCTTATACAGCGCCGAAAATCGGAGAAAGCTTAAAAGACCCTATGGCAATGTACCTTGGGGATATTTATACAGTTGCCGTAAATCTTTGCGGACTTCCAGGAATTACAGTTCCCTGCGGAAAAGACAGTGCCGGACTTCCAATCGGAATCCAGATGATCGGAGACTGTTTTATGGAAAGGAAGATCCTTCGTGCTGCCCATGCCTATGAAAGCGTAAGAGGGAATTTTGGAACACCAGAGGAAGGAGGTAAGAGAGCATGAAACAGTATGAGACTATTATCGGACTTGAGGTTCATGTAGAACTTGCCACAAGAACAAAGATTTTCTGCGGCTGCTCCACAGCATTTGGAGGGGCACCCAATACCCACACCTGTCCGGTGTGTACTGGTATGCCAGGTTCTCTTCCGGTATTAAACAAAAAGGTGGTAGAATTTGCCCTGCGCGCAGGACTTGCCACAAACTGCAGCATCAATCAGTATTGCAAATTTGACCGTAAGAACTATTTTTATCCGGATAATCCGCAGAACTACCAGATTTCCCAGCTGTATCTGCCAATCTGCCATGATGGATTTGTGGAGATCGAGACAGAAGCTGGTAAGAAAAAAGTCCGGATCCATGAGATGCATATGGAGGAGGACGCAGGTAAGCTGATCCATGATGAGTGGGAGGACTGCTCTTTGGTAGATTACAACCGAAGCGGTGTTCCTCTGATCGAGATCGTTTCTGAGCCGGATATGAGAAGTGCAGATGAGGTTATCGCTTATCTGGAGAAGCTTCGTTGTACCATGCAGTATCTGGGTGTTTCCGATTGTAAGCTTCAGGAGGGCTCCATGCGTGCTGATGTGAACCTTTCTGTGAGAGTGGCAGGAAGCGATACACTTGGAACCAGAACAGAGATGAAGAACCTGAACTCTTTTAAGGCCATAGCACATGCTATTGAGGGCGAAAGAGAGCGTCAGATCGAGCTTCTGGAGATGGGTAAAAGCGTTACCCAGGAGACCAGAAGATGGGATGACAATAAAGAGTCTTCTCATGCAATGCGTTCTAAGGAGGATGCAAAGGATTACCGCTATTTCCCGGATCCAGATCTTCCGCCGATCCATATTTCTGATGAGTGGATCGCAAAAATCAGAACTGAGCTGCCGGAGTTCCGGGAGGAGAAGGCTGCCCGTTATCAGAGTGAGTTTGGTCTTCCGGAGTATGATTCCCAGATTCTTACAGAGTCCAGACATCTGGCTGCTTTGTTTGAAGATGTGGCTACGCTGAGCGGCAACCCGAAAAAGGCGGCAAACTGGTTTATGGTGGAAGTGCTTCGTCTTATGAAGGAAAAAGGCATTGAGGCTGAGAAGTTAAGATTTACACCGCAGCATCTTGCAGATCTTCTCACTATGGTCGATAAGAAAGAGGTAAGCCCACAGAACGCCAAGAAGGTATTTGAAAAGGTATTTGATGAGGATGTTGATCCGGTAGCTTATGTGGAAGAGCATGGTTTAAAGATCGTGGAGGATACCGGGCTTCTTAGCAGCACCATCAGCAGGATTCTGGATGAAAATCCTGGACCGCTGTCTGAGCTTCTTGGAGGTAAAGAGAAGGTTATGGGCTTTTTTGTCGGTCAGATCATGAAGGAAATGAAGGGCAAGGCAAACCCGGCAAGCGTGAGAGAGGCGCTGCTGGCTGAGGTTGAGAAGAGAAAGTAGATTTACAGGAGGATAATCAGATGGTTACCGTTAATCATAATTATTTAAAACTGCCAGGAAGCTATCTTTTTTCTACAATTGGAAAAAAAGTGCGTGCCTATAAAGAAGAGAATCCGGATAAAGAGGTGATCAGCCTTGGTATTGGTGATGTGACACAGCCGCTGGTTCCGGCTATTATTGATGCTCTTCACGGGGCAGTCGAGGAGATGGCTCACGCAGAGACTTTTCACGGTTATGCGCCAGATCTTGGGTATGAATTTCTGAGAAGGGCAATCGCAAAGAACGATTACCAGGACAGAGGATGCGATGTTGCAGCAGATGAGATTTTTGTTTCTGATGGTGCAAAAAGTGATTCCGGTAATATTCAGGAGATTTTTGGAACAGATAATAAGGTTGCTGTGTGTGACCCGGTTTATCCGGTTTATGTGGATACCAATGTTATGGCGGGCCGTACCGGAGAGTATAATACGGTTCGTGAAAATTTTGACGGTGTGATCTATATGCCATGCCGCAAGGAGAATGGATTTTTGCCGGAATTTCCATCAGAAGTGCCGGATCTGATCTATCTTTGCTTTCCAAATAATCCGACCGGTTCTGCTATTACAAAGGATGAATTGCAGAAATGGGTGGATTATGCCAACAAAAATGGCTGTGTGATTATTTATGATGCAGCTTATGAGGCTTATATCTCTGAGGAAAATGTACCGCACAGTATTTATGAGTGCGAGGGTGCGAGAACATGCGCGATTGAACTTCGAAGCTTTTCTAAGAATGCCGGATTTACTGGTGTTCGTCTTGGATTTACGGTTATTCCGAAGGAACTGGTACGAGATGGGGTATCACTTCACAGTCTGTGGGCAAGACGTCACGGCACCAAGTTTAACGGTGCTCCTTATATTGTACAGAAGGCAGGAGAGGCTGTCTATTCTGAGGCAGGTAAGGCTCAGCTGAAGGATCAGGTTGGCTATTATATGAGAAATGCAAAGCTGATCCATGATGAGCTGGCAAAAGCTGGCTTCTCTGTTTCCGGTGGTGTGAACGCGCCTTATATCTGGCTGGAAACACCGGATAAAATGACTTCCTGGGAGTTTTTTGATTATCTCCTTAAAAATGCAAATGTGGTTGGTACGCCAGGTTCTGGTTTTGGTTCTCATGGAGAGGGCTATTTCCGTCTGACTGCGTTTGGAACTTATGAGAATACTCTGAAAGCCATTGACAGGATCAAGAGTTTGTAATTATAATTGAAGAAAGCTGAAAAACAGGGCGCATCTCTGGCGAAAGCTGGGGATGTGCCCTTTTACGAAGGAGGAGTCTGGATATGAAGATCAATCGTATTGAGCATATGTGTGAGGGGAATGGACATGTGATTATCAAGGAGCTGCTGGATGAGCAGCAGTTAAATGGGAAGTGTGGGCTTTATGCAGAGGTGACTCTGGAACCGGGATGTTCTCTTGGTTTTCATATGCATTATGGGGAGAGTGAGACCTATTATATTCTGACCGGGGAAGGGGAATATAATGACAATGGGACTTCCTGGAGACATGTGAAAGCAGGCGATATTACCTTTACACCAGATGGAAGAGGTCATGGACTGGCGAATACGGGGAATACGGATCTGGTGTTTATGGCGTTGATTATTAAAGATTGAGAGTGTTGCTATGCTCGCAAATCTGCCGAAAATCCCCAAGCCCCACAAGCAGTACCCGCTGCCACCTCCCCTGTGTATCGGTTGGAACTGGTTCAAATGTGGTATGACTTATCACTTTGGCGAGCGGGGCTCGCAAAACGATTGCGGGGGTGTGGCAAAGGGAAAAGTATAGAAAAATATTTAGGAGTTTAGAAATGAATCATACAGCAGAGAAATTACTTACATTTATCAAAGAGAGCCCTACTGCATTTCAGGCAGTGGAGATGATGAAAACAAGATTTACGGAGAATGGATTTACAGAGTTAAAGGAAGATGAGCACTGGGAGATAAAAAACGGTGGGAAGTATTTTGTGATCCGGAATCATTCGGCAATCATTGCATTTACCGTGCCGGAGGTTTCCAGCGACGTGTTCCATATTATTGCAAGCCACAGTGATTCCCCGTCTTTGAAGATCAAGGAGAATCCAGAGATGGTGGAAAATGGGTATGTGAAGCTGAATGTGGAACTTTATGGTGGTGCGCTTCTGGCTCCCTGGTTTGACCGCCCCCTTTCTGTGGCTGGACGTCTGATCGTGAAGGAGGATGAACAGATTTGTGAGAAGCTTGTGACTGTGGACAAGGATATGTTGATGATCCCGAATCTGGCTATCCATATGAATCGTGAGGCGAACAGCGGTTATAAGTATAATGTGCAGAAGGATATGCTTCCTCTTTATGGCCTGGAGAGTGCTAAGGGATCTTTCTTTAAAACTGTGGCAGAGGCAGCAGGGGTGAAAGAAGAGGACATTCTGGGACATGATCTGTTCCTTTATAACCGCATGCCTGGTACGGTTTGGGGCAGTGAGGAGGAATTTGTCTCTGCGCCAAGACTGGATGATCTGCAGTGCGCTTTTTCCTCTATGGAAGGACTGATTGCTGGAAAAAATGAGAAGAGCATCTGTGTACATATGGTAATGGATAATGAAGAGGTGGGAAGCGGCACCAGGCAGGGGGCTGCATCTACTTTCCTTCGGGATACCCTCCTTCGCATTAATCTGGGGCTTGGAAGAAGCTACGAGGATTATCTGATCTCTCTGGCAAAGAGCTTTATGATCTCGGCGGATAATGCACATGCGATTCATCCGAATTACCCTGAGAAGGCGGATCCGGTGAACCGACCGCATATTAATGCCGGAATTGCGGTGAAGTATAATGCGAACCAGAAGTACTGCACAGATGGTATTTCGGCAGCGATGTTTAAGGAACTCTGTAAAGAGGCAGGGGTATCCTGTCAGGTTTACGTGAATCGTTCGGACGTAGCCGGCGGCTCCACTCTGGGAAATATTTCCAATACGCAGGTGGCTTTAAATACAGTAGATATTGGACTGCCGCAGCTGGCTATGCATTCTCCTTATGAGACTGCCGGTGTGAAAGATACCTGCGACTTTGTAAAGCTTGCGGGGGTATTTTATGCCTGATAACATTTTCAAGGGAAGTTATGAAGGTGCTTCTTCTACAGGAAGTGGACAGCAGATTCACAAAAAAGCAGTGTTTTTTGATGCTGATGGTACGATCTGTGATATTGAAAAGGGGACACCGGCCAGTGCTGTAGAGGCGATTACAAAACTGGTGAAGAATGGCCATCAGGCATGGCTGTGTACAGGAAGAAGCAGGGCGTTTGTGCCTGATTATCTGGAACAGATCCCTTTTACGGGAATGATCAGTGCCTGTGGATGTACCATTGAGAAAGATGGCAAAAGGCTTTTTAACAAGGAGATGACCACGGAGGAGGCATGGCATTCGGTGGAGGTCCTTCGGAAATACGGCATGATTCCGGTGATGGAGGGTGCCGACTGGATGTACTACGATAAGGATGAGTATAATACAGATATTAACTGGTATGCTGATCTGATCACAAAGGCTCTGGGGGGTAAGTGGCGTCCTGTTAAGGGGTATGAACACGACCTTCATATTAATAAGATCAGTTCTAAGATCGTGCCGGGAAGTGATCCTGAGAAGGCCTGTGCTGAGCTTGAGGACTATTACGAGTTTATTGGCCATATAGGGGAAGGTCTTGCCGGGGATACCATTGAGATGATCCCGAAAGGCTTTTCCAAGGCTGTTGGCATTGCGGCTGTATGCAGGATTTTTGATATTGCACATGAGGATACCATTGTATTTGGTGACAGCAATAATGACCTGTCTATGTTCGAATATGCAAAGACGAAGGTGGCAATGGGAAATGCGGCGCCTAGAATCAAGAAGCTGGCTGATTACGTGACAACGGATATTTTTCATTATGGAATTAAAAACGGGTTGGAGCACCTGGGATTGATTTAGCTGTTACTTTAGATCATTTCAGACAATTCGCGTACTCCGAGATAAGGGTAAAGGATAAAATATGGCAGAGCGATTAAATTACCAATGTAAATTTGAAAAATACAAAGAAGAGCTGATCAGATTGCGGCGTCATTTCCACAGGCATCCGGAGCTGGGGCTTCAGGAGTTTGAGACATCTGCTTTTATACAGGAGTATCTGGGAAAATTAGGCTATCGGTTTCGGATTGTGGAGCCTACGGGGATCATTGCGGAGCATCCCTGTCAGGATGAGGCAGCTTTTGCCGGCAAAAAGAAGGTTGTGCTTCGTGCAGAGATGGATGCACTTCCTATACAGGAACAAACCGGACTGTCTTGCGCATCGGAAAATGCCGGAGTCATGCATGCCTGTGGTCATGATGGCATCGTGGCTTCGGCGTTGGTGCTGGCGAGGATTCTGGCGGAAGAGGGAGAGGTTTTTCCAGTGCGGATGCGGTTTCTTTTTGAACCTGCTGAAGAAATCGGTGAAGGTGCAAAGCGAATGCTGGCAGCAGGTGCCCTTGATGGAGAACCAGATATTTTTCTCATGTTTCATTACGCAGTGGATCAGTCTTTTGGAATGGCAGTGCATGAGGGACAGGCTTCGGCTATGATCAATGGCATGGAAATCCGTGTTCATGGAAAATCCAGCCACTGGTGTGAGGCTCATAAAGGAATTGACAGTATTTATGCGGCTTCTCTGGTGGTAAAAGCCCTTCATGATCTTAATGAAACGTATAAAGGAAAAGGTCCCTGCCTGATCGGAATCGGAACCATTCATGGTGGAGAATACTCTAATATTATTACAGATCTTGTGACTCTTCGGGGAAATATCCGGGCTGCTTATGAAGAAGATTACCAGGCGCTGGATAAGCGGCTGAAGGAAACCTTGAATGAAATAGAAGCAAAGACGGGAACAAGGATCGAGTTGGAATATCCAAAGCCTGCGGTTCTGCCTTTTGCAAATGATCCGGAGCTTACCAGGATTGCGGAAACTGCAGGAAGGAAGATATTTGGAGAGCAGTTTCTTCTGGAAGGCGAGGAGCAGCTGTTTTTGTCCGGAGACAATGCCTATCGGTATTTTTTACATACAAAGGGCTTGTTCAGTGTATTTCTGGCAGGAATTCCTGATAAGGGTTATCCGCTGCATCATCCGAAATTTCAGATTGATGAGGATATTTTGCCATATAGCCTGGAGGCCTTGTATGAGATACTGTCTGGCATTGACAGGGATATGTAACAGAATCCATTAAATCAATCCTAAACTCTTGCAAATGAACAGCCAGATAGTGAGAGTAAAAGCACTGAATAATGTAGTGAGCATAATGACACTGGAGGAAAAAGACCCTTCGTGCCCCATGTTTTTTGCCATAATATAACAGCTTACTGTGGTAGCAGAACCAAGCATGATCAGAATGGCAACCAGCTTGTCATGGGTAAATCCAAGTCTGACAGCAACTGGAAGAAAAATGGTGCAAAAGCCGATCAGCTTCATAAAAGTGCAGGCGATAGTTGCTTTTAATCTGGAAAAAGCTTTTCCAAAATGAAGGGCACCACCCATGGCCATCAGTCCAAGAGGTGTGGCTGTTTTTCCGAGGTTATTGACAGTACTGGAAAGGATCGTTGGAAGAGGTAGACGAAGGACAGACCAGATAAGACCTGCCAGGATTCCAAGAATAATAGGGTTGCTGGCAATCCCTTTTAAGGTTTTTAGGAGCATCTGTTTGTTCATTCCCTGATTGTTAGGCTTCATAAAAGAGAGAACCATGACTGCCATTACATTATAGAGCGGAACGCTTGCTATGATCATAAGAGGTGCCATGCCGGCATCTCCATAAAGGTTCTGGATGATAGCAATGCCGAGGATTGCCGCGCTGCTGCGGTAAGAGGCCTGGACAAATTCTCCCTGTATGTCCCTTGGATTCAGCAGGAAGGAAAGACCGATGGAGATGGCAATGCTGCAAAACGTAGCGCCAAAACAGAAGAGAACAAACTTTGTATCCCAAACTTTAATAAAATCTGATTCAGCCACATTCATAAACAAAAGTGCGGGTAAGGCTGCCTTGAATACAAATTTGTTCATCTGTGCAACAAAGGAATCATCATAAAGATTAATTTTTCGAAGAAAATAACCCAGCATGAGGGTCAAAAAAATAGGAATGGTTGCATTGAGGCAAAAAATCAGATTATCCATAAAAAATTCACCTTTCTAAGTTTGTCAACATGTTGCTGTTCATTCTGTTCACAGTAACCCCGACATATCTTTTTTGATTATAAACTTTTTCCAATAATTGTCAAATTTTGTTTTCTGTGGTATCGTAAGAATGAAAGGCAACGAATGGAGGAGAAATATGAGATACGGTAAGATTCGCGTAGAAGATGGAAACCTGATCTTTTTCAGACATATGATACAGAATAATCTTCCTTGCAAAGATATTGTCTGGGCGTATATCCATCGGGAAGGCGAAAACGCAGAAGAAGCAGTGAAGCAGATGATCTCTAATTATCTGGTGATCATTACCAGGAGAAAGAAGCGATATCAGTTTGAAATGACGGAGCATGAGGCACAGGACTGCCTGCGGATTCTGAAACTTTTCAATACGGAAATGGCTACCGGATTTCCCAAGGGCGGACGGATTCCGCTGCAGAGTCTTTCCAATACAAGAGATCTTGGGGCGATTGCCACAAAGGATGGGCGTCATATCCTTCCGAGGAAGCTTATTCGAAGCGGAAATCTTTATCATGCTTCCATGGCTGATCAGCATGTTTTGCAGGAGGACTGCAAGCTGAAGACTGTGATCGATCTCAGAGACCAGCTGGAACGAAATGAAAGACCGGACATTGTGGTGAAGGGTGTGGAATATTATCATATCCCCATGATCGATGAAGAGACTATCAGCGATTCTCCGAAAAGTGTTTTGGGAATACTGCAGACCAATGATATGCTGAAAAAGATTCTGGAGTATGATGGCGATATAGAGAGTCTGATCGAGCAGCAGTATGAGAATTTTGTAAAGGATCAGTATTCAGTGAAACAATGTGCCAGATTTATGGATGTATTGCTGCATCACGAAAATGGTGCTGCTCTCTGGCACTGCAGCTTCGGAAAAGACAGAGTAGGGGTAGTGACAGCACTTCTTCTTTGTGCTCTTGGAGTTCACAGAGATGTGATCCGGGAGGACTTTATACGTTCCAATGTGTGCCTGGCAGGAGAACTGGATTATATGCTCCGCTACCTTGAGGCAAACAGACTGGACAGTATTGCAAATGTAAATAAAGTATCAGCGCTTTTCAGGGTAAAAGAGGAATATCTGGACAGAATGTTTCGGACGATTTATGCGGAATATGGAAATGTGGAGCGTTTTTTGAGAAGAGGACTTTATCTGAACCAAAAGACAGTGACAGACCTGCAGAGTAAATATCTGATATAAAATATTTACGTAAAATATAGATACTTTATGCTGCGTAAATATGTTAATAGTGAAATGAAAGTGTGTTATATGAATAAAAATGCTTTAATGCTATAAAACATTAAAACTTTTTTGAAGTGTAGCATTGACAAAATAAATTATGTTGTTATAATGATAACCATATCAATCTGAAGCACGAAAGCAGGATTATATTTATGCAAAATAAGATTTTATCTTTACTAGTTGACAACACGTCAGGCGTACTCAGCCGGATCGCCGGAATGTTCAGCCGTCGTGGTTATAATATTGACAGTATCACTGCCGGAGTTACAGCGGATGTGAATTATACCCGCATTACAGTAGTGTGCAGCGGAGATGACGCAATTCTTGATCAGATTGTGAAACAGCTTGCGAAGCTTGTTGATGTAAGGGATATCAAGGTCCTGGATCCGTCTGACAGCGTAGTTCGTGAGACTGTTCTTGTGAAGGTTGCAGCAGCACCGGAGCAGAGACAGGGAATTGTTTCCATTGCGGATATTTTCCGTGCCAAGGTTGTAGATGTGAGCAAGGATTCTCTCATTGTAGAGATGACAGGCAGCAAGACCAAGCTGGAGGCATTTATTGATCTTATGGGAGATTATGAGATTCTGGAACTGGCACGCGCCGGTGTTATGGGTCTTGAGAGAGGCTCTCATGGAGTGAAATTTTTGTAATTGCGGAAGCATTGGTCAGGCAGATGCCGCAGGAGGCAATCCGCCGCAGGCGGAGAATCCTGAAGGCAGGATTTTTATTTGGTTTGCTAAGGGCACGTATCCCTGGAATGAATAATCATACACAGGATATGCATATATATTCCCTTAACGATATATATTTTTAAGTTTTAATACAGTAGGAGGAAACGAAAATGTCAGCAAGAATTTTTTACCAGGAAGATTGTAATCTCTCTTTATTAGATGGAAAAACAATCGCAATTATCGGTTACGGCAGCCAGGGACATGCTCACGCATTGAACCTGAAGGAGTCCGGATGTGACGTCATTATCGGTCTTTATGAAGGCAGCAGATCCTGGAAGAGAGCTGAAGAGCAGGGATTTAAAGTATATACAGCAGCTGAGGCTGCAAAGAAGGCTGATATCATCATGATCCTGATCAATGATGAGAAACAGGCTGATATGTATAAGAAAGATATCGAGCCAAACCTTGAGGAAGGCAATATGCTTATGTTTGCTCATGGTTTCAACATTCATTTCGGATGTATTGTTCCGCCAAAGAATGTAGATGTTACCATGATTGCTCCAAAAGCACCAGGACATACAGTAAGAAGTGAGTATCAGGCTGGCAAAGGAACTCCTTGTCTGGTAGCTGTTGAGCAGGATTACACAGGAAAAGCACTTGACAAAGCACTTGCATACGGACTTGCTATTGGTGGTGCAAGAGCAGGACTTCTTGAGACTACATTCCGTACAGAGACAGAGACAGACCTTTTTGGAGAGCAGGCAGTACTTTGCGGTGGTGTTTGTGCACTTATGCAGGCTGGTTTCGAGACTCTTTGCGAGGCTGGTTATGACCCAAGAAATGCATACTTCGAGTGTATCCACGAAATGAAGCTGATCGTAGACCTGATTTATCAGTCAGGCTTCGCTGGAATGAGATATTCCATCTCCAACACAGCAGAGTACGGCGACTACATCACAGGACCGAAGATCATTACAGAAGATACAAAGAAAGCAATGAAGAAAATCCTTTCCGATATCCAGGATGGTACTTTCGCAAAAGACTTCCTGCTTGATATGAGCCCAGCTGGACGTCAGGTTCACTTCAAAGCTATGAGAAAGAAAGCTTCTGAGCATCCATCTGAGAAAGTTGGCGAAGAAATCCGTAAACTCTACAGCTGGAACGGCGAAGATAAGCTTATTAATAACTAAGCAAAAAAATCCGGGGAAACCCGGATTTTTTTGCGCTACTTCGGTGTAGCGAAGCGGAGCCGAAGGGACCCGTAAAAATCCGGGGAAACCTGGATTTTTTTGCGCTACTTCGGTGCAGCGAAGCGGAATTTCTCTAGATTTCTGCCAGTTGTGTCAGAAGCTTCTGATTTTCGCTCCCTTTCTTGCACACAAATCCGATTTCCCTTGATGGGAAAGTCAGTCCCAGAGGTGCTTCCACAAGTATTTCTTTATCAAGATCATTTTGCACAAATTCTTTGATCACGCAGGCGATTCCCAAGCCTACCTGTGCAAACTGGATTAAAAGATCCATGGAGCTGACTTCCAGAATATGTCCAAGCTGCATCTGGTGCTCATGAAGCATGGTATTGACGGACTGTCTGGTTATATTCTGTTCGTCAAGAAGCATGAAAGTAGCAGTGTGCTGAAGGGGTTCTGATGGAAAAAGCTGGTGCTGATTCTCCAGGTATTGGTGTGTAGCGACAAAGGTATCCTGGATCTGCAGCAGAGGCGAAAATTCGTATCCGGATAGTTTCTGTGGTCGTCCGATCAGACCGATGTCTATTTTGTCTTCCTCAAGAAGTTTCAGGGTCTGGTAGGTGGACTGACAGGAGATTGTAATACGGATTTGCGGATTGGCAGCTATGAAATCTTTCAGCCTGGGCATAAGTACATATTTGCATAAAGTGGTGCTGGCACCAATGCGCAGCCTGGGAATCTCTCTGGAGCGATTGTGAAGAATGGAATCTTCTCCTTCGGAAAGAAGGTCGAAGGCTCCTTTTACTTTTTCATATAGAATCCGACCGTCAGGGGTGAGGGCTACACCTCTGGAACTGCGTTTGAAAAGAGTGGTGTCCAGATTATTTTCCAGTTTTTTAATGGCGCGGCTGATAGCAGGCTGGCTGATGTACAGCTCCTTAGCAGCGGATGAGATATTGCCCGTGCGGCTGACTGTGTAAAATATATGATAAAGAGACAGATTTTCCTGCATAAATTCCTCCTGAATATATAACAATATTGCTTACCCTTGTCCATGGCAATCTATCTTACATTGTACAGAAATCAAGCATTCGAATGATTTATCGCCGAGCTTCTTAGTTTTTTGTGAACAAAGTTCACGGAAAACCCGAGAATTACGGCGCGAAATCATGCGAATGCATGATTTCTGTGCATTGCGAAGCACGTTACTGGTCACGGAATGAACAGTAACATAACTACAAATTATAATAACTATGATTAATATGTATTTTTATTATAACAGAAAGTGTGCTAAAATATCAACATACAATGAATCAGGAGGAATACTAAAATGGGAATGACAATGACTCAGAAGATCCTGGCAGCGCATGCAGGTCTGGATCATGTAGAAGCAGGACAGCTTATAGAGGCACAGCTTGACCTTGTTCTTGGAAACGATATCACTTCTCCGGTAGCTATCCATGAGATGGATAAGATGACGGTAGATACCGTATTTGACAAAGATAAAATTGCACTGGTAATGGATCACTTTATTCCGAATAAGGATATTAAGTCTGCTGAGCACTGTAAATGTGTTCGTGAATTTGCCTGTCGCCACGATATCGCCAATTATTTTGATGTAGGACAGATGGGAATTGAGCATGCGCTCCTTCCGGAAAAAGGTCTTACAGTTGCAGGCGATGTGATTATCGGAGCTGATTCACACACTTGTACATATGGAGCTCTTGGAGCTTTTTCCACTGGTGTCGGAAGTACTGATATGGCAGCTGGCATGGCTACAGGAAAAGCATGGTTTAAGGTACCGTCTGCCATTAAATTTAATATCGTTGGCAAACCGAAAAAATGGGTAAGTGGTAAGGATGTGATCTTACATATTATTGGAATGATTGGCGTGGACGGAGCTCTTTATAAATCTATGGAGTTCGTAGGAGAGGGAATTAAAAACCTGTCTATGGACGACCGGTTTACTATTGCTAATATGGCAATTGAGGCTGGCGGAAAGAATGGAATTTTCCCGGTTGATGATCTTGCAATCGAATATATGAAGGAGCATTCCAAGCGCCCGTATACAGCATACGAGGCTGATGAGGATGCTGTTTATGAAGCTGAGTACACAATTGATCTTAGCACATTGGAACCAACTGTTGCCTTCCCTCATTTACCAGAGAACACTAAGACCATTTCTGAGATTGGAGAGCCGGTCGTTGTAGACCAGTCTGTAATCGGATCCTGTACGAATGGCCGTATTGACGACCTTCGTGTTGCAGCCCATATTTTGAAGGGACGTAAGGTTAAGAAAGGGCTTCGCTGCATTGTGATTCCTGCGACTCAGGCAATTTATCTGCAGGCAATGGAAGAGGGTCTTCTTAAGATTTTCATTGAGGCTGGAGCAGTTGTAAGTACACCTACCTGTGGACCGTGCCTTGGTGGATACATGGGTATTCTGGCCGCTGGTGAGCGCTGCATTTCTACTACTAACCGCAACTTTGTAGGACGTATGGGACATGTGGAGTCTGAGGTTTACCTGGCAAGCCCGGCAGTAGCTGCAGCAAGTGCAGTAACCGGTTATATTTGTGCACCGGAAGAATTAGGATTATAAGGAGGAGTACTTATCATGCAGGCAAAAGGCAGAGCTTTTAAATATGGAGATAATGTTGATACAGATGTTATTATTCCGGCACGTTATCTGAATTCTTCAGATCCGGCAGAACTGGCAACTCATTGCATGGAGGATATTGATAATACTTTTGTAAAAAGAGTACAGAAGGGTGATATTATTGTAGCAACTAAGAATTTTGGCTGCGGTTCTTCCCGTGAACATGCGCCGATCGCTATTAAGGCAGCTGGTGTCAGCTGTGTTATCGCAGAGACATTTGCCAGAATTTTTTACAGAAATGCAATCAACATTGGACTTCCGATCATTGAGTGCCCGGAAGCAAGCAAGGGTATTGATGAGGGTGATGAGGTAGAGGTGGATTTTGATTCTGGCATGATCTATAATCGCACCAAAGGAACTGAATTTAAGGGACAGGCTTTCCCGGAATTTATGCAGAAGATTATTAAGGCGGAAGGGCTTGTCAATTATATTAATGCACAGCATTAAAAAAATTATCAACAGGCAAAGTGAAATATCCTGTTAATGGGCAAATCGCCCAATCAATGGAAATTTGTCCAAGCATAAAAACTGACCTTGATGGACTGGGAAAACCAGCTGTCAAGGTCTTTGGGTATATGGGCGAAAACCTTGATTTCTGTGATTTTTCTCAATAAAATTGCAGCTTTATCTACGTTCAAGGTTCTTTCATAATTGGATAGGGGAGTTATACATGGGTTACCCGTCTACTCCGTTCACAGTTACCTAATTTGTTTTTGTTAGTTTGTTTTTTTGAAAAAACTGTTGATTTTTATTATAACATTTGGTACAATATCAACTGTTCGCGGGGTATGGCGTAGCTTGGTAGCGCGCACGGCTGGGGGCCGTGAGGTCGCAGGTTCAAATCCTGTTGCCCCGATTAATGCAGTAAAATCAAGGGTTTGCGGACTTTCTGTTTTAATGAAAAATAGAAAGGTAATCAAAAAGGCAATCAAAAGTAAAAAAAGGTAATCATTTCTTATAAGTGACAAAATATATTTATAGGAGGATGAGCCTGCAAATGTGGTAAATTTAATAAGATTTCACAGAAAATTCACAAAATCACAGAGATTTTATCTGTGGTTATTTTTTTTGTTTAAAATTAAATATGAATACCTGAATAAGTCCATGAGTTTTTGATGTGTTACTCGTGGGCTTATTTTTGTGTTCATTTATGAGCACAAATATGTGTCATCCTCTTTTATTAGCCTATGCACAGTAAATAACGCTGTGTATGGGCTAAATTTCGTTTATTTCATTTCAGACAACAATTTCCCCACTAATAGAATTAAAATCGAAATTTGAGCCGTATAATGCGTTTTAAAGCATTACTATAGAGCAAACTATAAAACTTGGATTTTATGGGACAATTTCAGAAAGGAATCAGACCAGATATGGATAAAAATGTAATACGCCGGGGCGAAATCGTATCAGACTCCGGTAAGCTGTATTCTGTGATCGGTGTACTGGGAACAGTGCTGTACATTCAAGAGACAGATGCAGGAAATAAAAAGGTGGACTATCAGCTGAAAGAGATAGAGCCACTGTTTAGAAAAATTGAATATGTGAAAAAGGCTTGAAAGGGTGTCGATTGTTTCTACTCCATTATAAAGTAAGAAATCGCAAGCCCTTAATGGGGCATGTGTTTTTATATTATGTATTAGTGCCACCTGGCAGCACTCATAAATAAAGCCAGGGCAGAAGGGCAGTCAAGATATGACTGTCTTTTTTGCTTAGAACGAAAGGAGACTTATGTTAAATGATAAGACAGTTACAAAACAAAATATTGAAGACAAGAGCGTTCAGGAGGTCATGGCAGAAGCTACAAAGGTCTGCTGCCGATGTGGGGAAGAATTACCTCTAAGCAGATTCCGTATGGATATCATGCCAAGTGGACATAAAAGTTATAGAGCAAAATGTAAGCATTGCACCTGGTTAGATAGCAGAGACAAGAAATTACATAAGAAAACAGTAACAGATACCTTTGATCCCAATATGGCTATATTACAGAAACGGCAGTATAAGCAGATTAAGCCTGAAAGAATTCTTGATTTATCTCAGACTGGGCTTGATATTGAATTACTGGGCGAGGATGAAATATTTGTAAAATTACTGAATTGTAAGGACACCTGGCTTTCCTACTATGGGAGAATGATACGAAAAAGTAAAGGTAAGTATAATTTGCTTAATGGCATCACGGATAAAAGAAATAAAGATGGTGGCTTGGTATATTCTTTCAGCAAGAACATATTCAAAGACGGTAAATGGCAATTTCAACAAGTATTTATAGGTGCAGAACGTCTGATTGTTGAGACATTTATAGAAAATCCTGATTGCGTGAACAATACTTATATTTGGCATAGGGGTAATGATAAGTCAAATCTTTATTATAAAGACCTTTATCCACTTACCAGAGAGCAGAATGCACAGGTACGAGATCATTATAAAAGAACAGGTGATGATTCGGAAGAGTATATTGTACAGGTAATGAACGATATTCGATATAAAAATAAGGAATGGTCTGCTAAAAGGTATAAGCCGACTGTTTGTGGAGTTGGTTATTGGGGCTGTGAAGATGTAGACACGGATTCTACAGCATATAATAAATGGCATGGTATGTTACACCGTTGCTATGACACTAAAGTACATGAAAAATATTCTGAATATATAGGCTGCATAGTTTCAGAAGAGTGGAAAAACTTCAGTAATTTTAGGTACTGGTATGAGAAGAATAATTATGGAGGCAGTAATCTGAATCTTGATAAGGATATTCTTTATAAAGGTAATAAGATATACAGTCCTGATACTTGTTGCTTGGTTCCAGGATTTATCAATACACTGTTTACGAATAGAAAAGCGAACAGAGGTGAACTTCCTTTAGGAGTATATAAAGAAGAAAAGAATGGAAAGACTTGTTATCGAGCAGGTATGGAGGTAAATGGACAGAGTATTAAACTTGGTACTTTCAAAACACCGGAAGAAGCATTTCAGAAGTATAAAGAGTACAAGGAACAATACATCAAGGACACTGCGAAGAGATACAAGGATAAGATTCCATACAGTGTGTATGAAGCTATGATGAACTGGAAAATTGAGATAACAGATTGAGGGGAGATATTGTGGAACAAAATGAAGAATTACAGGGCTGTGTATTTGCAGATGAAACATTTTTTTAGAGAAAATGACTTCTCTGTGTATACTGATCCGGAAACAGGGGAAATTGTTTGCAAGGTGATTCCTAAAGACATGGATGCAGAGCGGAAGAAAGCCGAACGTGCAGCCCAGCTTACAGCCCTTGCTGATCTCATGGAGTCTAACGGTTATACAATTGATGAACTGAAGGAGCTTATGTCCACTCCGAAGCCAACGTTAGAAAACTAACATACTATAAAGCCTGGGCGAGTGCATGTATTGATTTGCATTGTTGCCTGGGCTTTTATTATAGCCCAAAACTGGTAGTAGCGGATCGGGTAGATGTGGAGTATAATATAAGTGATGAAAGGCGGAGAAAGCCTTAAAATAAAGGAATAACAATAAATTAATATAATTAAAATATTGACAGAAAACGGAATCTTTGATACAGTAATAATACAAAAATGTTCTGTGGTGGAACATTTTATTCCCAAGACGCTTGTGATATCAGGTAGGCAAGAAGAGGCTGAAAAGCGGGGATTTGTTCTGGAAGTCTGCACCAGTACCTGAGAGTGAAAACGAAAAAGAACGTAGTCAACTAATGTATCATGTTAAGGTCTGAGGTTATTACCTTGGACCTTTTCAAATATGGAGAAAAATGAAGAAGAAATATGAAAAAGTTGTTGCCAGTAGAAAAGAGAAAGTTTTTTACAATTTGCAAGAGCTGGCAAAAGAATATGAAAAGCTTTTAAATAAAAAATTTTGTTATATATTTCAAGAGAAAAAAATAATTGAATTTCAATTTAAAAGAGAAAATTTTTATCATTTACTTGGCTTTCATAAGCTTGGAGATGTTTCAGTTGTAAAAATGATTGAAAAAAGCCAGATGAAAAAAGAAGATTTTTATCTTTATGTATTGAATGGTGCTATTACACTAGATACAACTGATACAAATTTGGTAACCGATACGAATATTGTTAGTATTTCCGAAACAGAAATGCAGTCTGTGCTTGGAGAAATTAAAGCAAATCGTTTTGCGCATTTTTCTGAACAGAATGTGTTGGACTTATTATCAAGTGATCCAGTTATTGATTTTGAAAAATCCGAATGTGATACATTAATAGATGCAGATAAAATTTTTTTTAAATTTAACCAAAAGAAAAGACGTAATCTTGATTTATTTATAGGCTATAATAAGAAAAAATGTGAACATTTTGTTTCAACATTTTTCCTTGAGGTAGAAGAGGATAAATTTTTACAAACAAAAAATGGAGACTTTCAACCTACATTAAATATCTTATCAAGATGCATAATAAATACACAAAACAATAAAGTCGAAAATTTCGAGATTAGATGGGAAAACGTTCGTAGGGAATTTATACATGAAAAATTTTTTCATGCGCAGGACAGACTTAAAACGTGGATTAATTCAAACCATATTGAGGTAAATTTTGTAAAACAGGAAATTGTTGAACAACAAAAAATAATAGTTCAATATACCAAACAAATTGAAAATCTAAATAACAAAAAACAAATATTGGAGCTGATTCAGCAATCAAATAAAGAAGAAACGAAAGAAACAGCTGTTTTAGAGTTAATGGATTTAGATTTTGATTTAGAAGACGAAGTGCAAGTTGCTCCATATTTAAATATGGATATTCGTGATATAAAAGCTGAGTTGCAAAAATTTACGAACAAACTAATGGCAGTACAAAATAAAATGAAAAAATATATACAATATCTTCCTGACTTAATGGCATTAGAAATTAAAGAAGTAATATATTTATACCAGATATACTTTCCCTCACTGGATATGGATCCAATAATTATTAGAAAAATGCTTGATGATAAAATAGTTTATGGTAATTGTTTAGCACCAGTAGAATTTGAGAAAATGTATTTAACATATCAATATAACATTCTACAACAAGAGGTTGCAGCAACCACTGAGCAAGCAACCACAGACCATCCATCATCTGATCAGGATTAACATACTCAATACATAACCACACAAAAGAGAGTCAGGCTCACACGGCTTGGCTTTTTACTTGCCAATCTTGCACAAAATCCACAAAATAGAGTTTACATATGCTTGAATGGGAAGCTTTTGGATTAGAAGCTTCAAAGGTTACATTGTATCATGCTAGGCTAAGGATATATGGGTCGTAGACTATATGGGTCGTATGTATGATCCAAGACTATATGATCCAAGACTATATGCACACTCTCTTTTATGGATTTTTTGGAAATGTGTTATGGGATGTCTGGGTGGAACAGGGATATAGAATAATGATAGGGTAGTTATACAGGAAACTGTGTAATTGCCCTTTTTTTGCTCTGCTGCCAGATTGGAAAATAATTTCTGGTTTATATACCGCCATGTATCTGACCGGACATGCTAAAATTCCAGAGTTTATAAGTACCTCCCCTGGTAGCAGTGGTAGTGTTTTTATGGCTAGTAAAAAGTACCCCCTCCCCCTTTGAATATATTGTTAAAAAAATAACAATATAACCACTTTTTGAAGCGTTGAGATAGCAGTATTTATAAGGGATTGCATGTACTTGCAAGTGTTTCAAGGTATCGACCATGGTATCGTATAAATCCTTATTTTTAAAGGGTTTGTGCAAAATTAGATTGTTAAATAAATAACAAAAATTGCACAAAATTTCATGTCTCATAGTCCGTAAACCCTTAAAAACATTGACTTTTTTCGATACCCTTTGACTATATTTTTGACCATCGGAAAAGCCAGTAAAATAAAGGGTTTGTGAGGGGTGATTTTTATACCGTATCGCCTTTGATTTATCGTGGCTCTGTGGAACCGATATATTATATTCTGTGGGAAGCTTGATCCAGGCAGAGTGTCAAGTCCCGATTACAATAGAATATCCACAATATCTGTAAACATTGTTTTGAATACATGCAGTAATACTGGTATAATATTGTTTATAAATACAACAAATCGGATTGGAGAACGTATGAGTACAATAGAAAAAATCAAAATATATGGATTGTTCTACAAGTATAATGTATCATTGGATTTCAGCCGAAAGTGCAATATTCTTGTAGGTGCCAATGGCGTTGGAAAAACTACCATTTTGAAGATGGTAGAATGTTTATCTAATGATAATTATATTGCATTATCGAAGTACACATTTTCAAGTATGGATGTTACTTTTGTAACTAAAAAGAATGGGACAAAAGAGATTACGTTTAGTCGAGAGGATTTATTCCCGAGTAAAGAGATCATTATAAAAGAATATAAAAAAAAGAGTATTTTTAGAGACTCTACTGGTTGGATAGAATCCTTTTTAAGTGGCTTGGAACAAGAAAAGTTATATTATGATTTTGTATATCATTTGTATATGGACGGTGTGGACTCAGAGTTTATTAAAAGAATAGTATTCGAGGGGAATGGAACAGGAAAATTTGGTGTATATTATGTGGATGTAGATTTTTTACGAGAGATAAAAGGATTAATAGACGATTTAGGAAATGACAAATGTGTATTTAGATATAGTAAAATATTTGATTTGTTGTTAGACGAAAATTTGTCTGTTTCTAGATGGTATTCACAAGAGAGTAGAAATATGTTCTTTTTAAATTTAGTTCTCGGAATATTATTTGATGAAACCTTTGTACCATTATTCAGATCAAAAACATTACATTGGCTTAATGAAGCGTCAAATTTGGGAAATAACAAGATAGAGCATAATGAAGATAAACGTTTGGGTGAAGCGTATAAGAAAAATAATATGCCAGCAGAATTTATATATAATTTGGCACTTATGCGTTCATGTGGAAGGAGATTAAATATCCCTAATTATTTCTTTAGAGTTGATGGTAAAGTAATTCTTGATTTCTGGAAATATATGTACACAAGTTTGAATGATTTTACAACTTGTATTTTACCAGAAAATGATGACGAAAATGGTGTTATATTAAGTAAACAACAGCATTGTCTTGAAGCATTCGTAGATGGACAGCTCTTTAATTTAAATGAACTTATTTCATACAGATATTACGATCTTAATTTTGCAAAAGAGATAAATGAAGAAATGGCATATTTTTGTAGTGCTATTGCTGAAGGTCGTATAGGATATGGTAGTAATTATTTAGAGCTGCTTGAAGGATTAAAACAATTCTTTAATGTTGATAATATAGAAGAATTGATAGATACCAACGAGTTTTTCATGTTTGAAGATGGTGAAGATGACGAAGAGTGGTACGCGCAACAATGTGTTGAACAGTTACTTCCTAAATTTTACAATGACGAACAAGTTAGATTTAATTTATTCAATTATTTTAAACCGATAATTGCTGAAGATTTTCCATTTGACTTTATAAAATACTATGGCAGTGAAAGAATAGAATTTGCAGATAGTGATGAAGATAAAGACTATTACGGTATGTGCTTTGATTTTTACATGGAAGAGGTAGAGAAACTTACTAACCCCAAGAATAAGAGCAAGCGCATTATTAAATTCGAGAAACGCTTGAAAGAGTATTTCCCAGATAAGGATATTGTGGTAACTCCGGCTGGAATCCGTTTCTATACTAAAGAGAAGAAATCAAAGAAGGTTGTTGCAATTCAGAAAATGGCTTCAAATGAAATTAACCTGAATGAAATATCTTCCGGTGAAAAGAAAATCATATTCTTGCTTGCAGTGGCATATTTGATGGATGATATTACAGTATTGATTGATGAACCAGAACTATCATTATCTATTGTCTGGCAGAAGATGATAATGGAAGACTTTATGAAGGGCAATCTGAAGAATATTACAATAGCAACACATTCTCCATATTTGGTTTCTTCAGAAGAACTACAGGAAAATATTGTTTACTTACCAGAGGAAAACGTATGATTACATTAGGTGATTCATTAAAAAATATCTTTCAAGATGCAATCAGTTGTCAGGAGCCGAGCGGATTAGTTATGGAATTTAATGTATATAGAACCGACCCAAGATTTCGTTATTTTGCTTTTGTAGAAGCTGCAGATGATGCAAAATTCTATAGCAATAGTAACGTGGATCGTTTGAAAAACTCTTATTGTAAATTTATATCTGCCGGGCAGAATGTATCTGATTTATATAAAGGAAAAAAGGCAGTGCTTGATGCGTTAAAGCGGATATCTGAAGATAAGGTTCTATCTCCTGAAGTAAAGAAGTGTATGTTCATTGTTGATCGGGATTATGATGATAGTTTGAAGCACACAGGAGTCAAATTGTCAGCAGAGCAGCGGCATAATATAAAGATTACTCAGGGATATTCTTTTGAAAATTATTATTTCCAGAAACAGAATATTGATACCATTTTTTCTTACTTAAAATATTCAGAAGATAAGCAACAGAAGATTCTAGGAGAAATGCAGTCATTTTTTCTTCAGTACATAGATTATTTTGCTGCAAAAGGAATTGTGTCTATGAACTATGAATTTACCCGAAATTCTCTTCCAGTGATTCCAGAGCATGAGCAGATATTTAAATATGATTTCAAAAATGGTGTTCTGGTAGACGAGAAAAAATATAAGAAAGCAAAAAATGTACTGTTGTCATATTTACAGAAGAATACTTTGTTATGGAAAGAATATGGTAAACTACGTGCAAGATTGGCAGCTGATCCATTATGTTATTTGAGAGGGCATGATGTATATAATTATTTCTATAATTACTTACAGTATCAGGGTGAAGATGTGGTGAAATCTGACTTACTAAAACTCTGTAAGAAAATGAATGTGCAACTTGAAAATGTTGTGTTAAGATAGCCCAAACTGTACCACATATTTGTTGACTTTCCCATACTATAAGAGTATAATTTTCCTTATATAAATCAAGCAAAAACCGAATATCAGGCAAAGTAGTCGAAAGGCTACGGCGCAAAGCTATAGGGCCTGTAAAATGGTAGCCAGTTGCAATTGAACGTGAAGAGCATTACTTGCCTGAAGTGTATTCCGGTGAGTAGTGCTTTTATTTTTAGGAGGAAAAGAAGTATGAGAAAGAAAAGGATTTTAGCAGTGTTGTTATCATCTGCAATAGCATTCTCGGGAATGCCTAGTAATGTGTTCGCTGCAGAAGATGTTGCTTTGGAAGAGGGCTTTTCTGATGGTGAAGATGTTACAGAAGAGCCTACTGAAGAAGTAGGAGATATTGCACTAGAAGAGAATCAGTCACAGGATTCTACTGGTTTTACAGATGGTGAGATAGAAGTGTTTACGGATGAAAATACTGTAGAAGATGAAACGGATCCGGAAATACAGTTGTTTAGTGATGATGGTGAAACTTCGTCAGATGTTGTAGAAACAGGAAAATGCGGCAATAATCTTACTTACACAATTACCGGAGATGATACAAATGGATATACATTAACTATTAGCGGCACTGGTGAGATGAAAAACTATCAAATATACCCTCAAGAAGATTTTAATAAGATATATGCTGCTCCATGGTATCATAAAAAAATTAATAGGGTAATAATTGAAGAAGGAGTAACAAGCATAGGGAAATATGCATTTTATTTTGGGAAAATAACTGGTAATTTAGTATTACCAAATAGTATAGAAACTATAGAAGAATATGCATTCTATGGTTGTGATAAGCTGAGCGGAGAGTTGGTATTGCCCAATAATTTAAAAACTATAGGAAAATGGGCATTTAGTGGTTGTAGTGGATTAACTGGTGATTTGGTACTACCGGCTGGTTTAGAAAAAATAGAAGAATATGCGTTCTTTAAATGTAATGGATTTAAAGGAAAGTTGATATTGCCAGATAGTTTAAAATATATTGGATTTACCGCTTTTGAGGATTGTTCGGGCTTTTCTGGCGATTTATTATTACCTAATGATATGGATCGTATTGAGTATGGAGCTTTTTACGGCTGTTCTGGATTTTCGGGAAAAGTGATAATGCCTGAAAATTTAAAATATATGTCTTCAAGTGTATTTAAGAATTGTACTGGTATAAAAAGTGTAGTTTTGCCATGGGTAAAAAAGGATTGGTATGATTGGAACACAATTTGTCTTTTTGAAAATTGCACTAATTTGGAAGAAGTGACTATTCCATTAAGTGTTGCAATTTATTCAGATGAATATGATGATACTTTTAAAAATTGTATTTCATTAAAAAGAATTTATGGTTACGAAGATACGGACGCTGAAGAATATGCAAAGAAAAAAAATATTGAATTTATAAGACTGGAACCGAGAGATATTGATAAGGTAGTTGCTGGTGAAATAGAAGATCAGAAATATACTGGAGAAAGTATTAAACCGTTGTTAGATTTAAGAGATAATGGATATTATTTATCTTCTAAAGAATATAATGTAGAATATGTAAATAATATACTGCCAGGAACAGCAACTGCTATAGTTACTGGAAAGTTTAGATATAGCGGAGTAAAAAAAATAACTTTTAAAATTATTGAAACAGAACATAGTTGGAGCGATTGGAAAGTTGTTAAATTTCCTACAATTAATCAAAATGGTGAAAAATATAAAGAGTGTATTTATTGTGGAGAAAAAGAAGTAGAGGCAATTCCAAAAACGGAACCGATACAAACTACTCCGCCTAAATATGGTCAAACAATTGTTGATGACTGTGTGTATATAAATACTGATATGACATTAACTGATTTTACATTCACACAAAATGTTGTGGTAAAAAGTGGATGCACACTCACTCTGTATGGAGAAAATAGTTGTGAGAAAAATATGTATATATTCGGGAAGGTGATAAACAGAGGAACATTGATTGTAAAAAATTCGTTATGTTGTTTAAGATATAACAATATGATGAGTGCAGGAAATTATAATTATGGTTATTTTTATAATTATGGTAAATGTGATGTGGATACTTTGAATGTGCTAAATAATTATTTGAATTACTATTATGTTCAGACTGGTGAACAAATTCCAGTATGTGAACATGAATGGACAGATTGGAAAATAACAAAATCGGTTTCATGTACAGTAGCAGGAGAAAAAAGTAAGAAATGCAATTTATGTGGAGAAATCGTAAAAGAAGAGATTCCTGCAACAGGTCATACAGTTGTAACAAGTCCAGCTGTAGAGGCAACATGTGCACAGCCAGGAAAAACAGAGGGAAGTTATTGTTCGACATGTGGAGAAGTGATACAGGAACAGAAAAGTATTCCAGCATTAGGTCACATATGGAATGAAGGCAAAATAACAAAAGAGTCAACTTGCACGAAAAATGGAGAAAAAACATATATTTGTACAAGGTGTGGTGAAAGCAAGGCGGAAGAAATACCAGCGTTAGGTCACTCATGGGATGCTGGTAAGGTAATTAAAAATGCAACCTGTACCGAAGATGGAGAAAAAACATATACTTGTACTAAGTGTAACAAAACCCGAACAGAAGGAATTGCTAAAATAGGTCATATTATTGTAGTGGATCAAGCTGTTCCAGCAACATGTACAATGACAGGAAAAACAGAAGGAAGTCATTGCTCTGTTTGTGGAGAAGTGATACTAGAGCAGAAAAGTGTTCCAGCATTAGGTCATATGTGGGATGAAGGAACGATAACCAAAGAACCTACTTGTACGGAGAATGGAGAAAAAACATATACTTGTAGCAGATGTAATGAAACCAAAACAGAAGGAATTGCTAAAATAGAGCATACCATTGTAGTAGATTCTGCTATAGAATCAACATGTACACTGGTTGGAAAGACAGAAGGAAAGCATTGTGCTGTATGCGGAAAGATAATACAAGCGCAGATGAATGTTCCTAAAATTGCTCATACGATTGTGATAGATCCTGCAATACCAGCAACTTGTACAATTCAAGGAAAGACAGAAGGAAGCCATTGTTCAGTATGTGGGGAGATAATTACGCCGCAGAAAACAATTGCTAAAAGTGAAGACCATAATTGGGCGAGAGAAGTTGTAAAAGCTGCAACATGTACAACAAATGGAGAGGTATTATGGACATGTACATTGTGTGGTACAAAAAAAACAATGGAAATTATAGCTTCAGGTCATAGATGGGGAGAATGGGAAGTTATTAGAGAATCGACAGCAATAGAAGAGGGATGGCAGCAGCGTACATGTAAGATTTGTGGTATGCATGATGATGAAATGATTCCTAAATTAAGCCCAGCTCCAACGCCAACAGTAGAGCCAATAAATCCATCTACCGTGATAATAACCAAAGGTAAAACCACCACATTGAAACCAGATTCTTCTTGGAAAAATGTTAAATATTCTTCATCCAATAAAAAAGTTGCTACAGTTGATAAAAAGGGTAAAGTAAAAGCAGTAGCGGCAGGAATAGCTAAGATTACTGTTAAGTCTGGTTCTGAGAGTATTGTCTATACAATTACTGTTCCAGGAACAACAGCTATAAAGGGTATTAAGTCTTCTGTTTCTATTAAGAAGGGCAAGAGTTATACTTTGAAGCCGAAGTTAAGTTACACAGAAAAAGCAGATAAAGTTACCTATAAATCTTCAAACAAGAAGATTGCTACTGTTTCGAAAAAAGGTGTTATAAAAGGCAAGAAAAAAGGTACTGCAACAATTACAATCAAGTCTGGTAAAGTAACCAAGAAGTGCAAAGTAAAAGTTAAGTAACACACAACAGGGATGTAACCTCAAGCCGGGGCTGCATCCCTATTTTTTCGCTTCCAGATCATCAAATTTATTGTGCAATATGACGAAAACAGTCTAAAATGCCCCAAAACACTGATTTTTGCTGAAATCCTAATTTGAGAATCCTTATATTTACTGGGTTTATAGAGGGTGAATTTCACCATAAAAGTCGAATTTTATCGGTGTGTATTCTGCTGCCATTTTTATGCAAATTTATACTCCATAATATCAAATTGTGCTATAATCAGCTTATATTTATGATCTGGAGGAAGGTACAAATGACAGTTGTTGAGCTTGGGAATAAGTTACGTGAAATGAGTGAGATTAAGAATGCAAAGAGAACAACTATGATACATCTTTTTGGTGTACTCTATGCAGATGAAATGAGGATAGCAGGAATATCCCCAGCAGCAGTGATTAAAGCCGCAGGAATACAACCGTCCTATGTGGTCGAAATTAATAAGGGAATAAATCTTGCAAAATACTTGGAGCTGAAACCGGAATATAAAGATCAGTTCTGATGTCTTAATTGAGCATAAAGAAAACCCCAGAGGTCGCAACTCTGGGGCTTTTTGTTGCCCTTACGGACACTTTATAACTTTTTGCCTATGGCAATTATAGCATATGCTTTTCTTGATTACAATATGCAAAATCAGTGGTCGATTCCGATATTTTGGGATGGATTATTTACTTTTCTATAGTTTCCTGCTGGTACTCATGGGCTTGACGCAAGGCTAGATCCAATTCTTCATACAATCCGTGATAAGGAGCTAACGTTTCTTTGGTTAGATTAATTCCGTACTCTATATCATCAGGTGTCTTAACTCTGATAAAGTAAGTACCAGGTTCTCTATCGTTTTCACCAATATTAGTAGCAGCACGATAAATAGGATATATTGATTCTTTTGGCTTTTGCGGAATATCAAATAGTGGATTGAATAGATCTATAATATTCCAAGTAAAAATATTGTTAGGTGTAATAGCGTAAGTAAACAGTATTGGTGCTATTTTTACACCAGCACTTGAGAAAAGAATATTCTTTTCTTGTACATAGTTGAGAAGAGGCGCTGTAAGATCTGCGCTAACCTGATACACACAGCTAGTATGTCGCATATCACGCATTACTATCATACAAACACATAGCAAAACATTATCCTTGGAAATTTCATAATAACATTTTCCATCTCTGGTATGTGGTTTAAGAACATAGCCCTTATCACTGAATACCGTGGTTAAAATATAGATAAGTTGTTTTCGTGTTAAGCTAATAGGTCGATTTACAGTTTGAAGTGTTTGTTTTTTCTCAACTTTATAATGGCCGTCTACAAATCCAGAAAGTAAATGTTCAATCAGTTGGCTAACTGACATTTTTAATTCATTTTTGGCAATCTTAGCAGCGGCAGAATAGAGATCTTCTTCGACTGTAAAAGATTTAATTTTCTTGCTCATAGTTAATTCCTTTTATATGAGGGGGAGTGTTCCCCCTCCATTTTTATCAAACCACTTGATCGATTGCTTTCCAGGTTTTTCGACCGAAAAAGTTGATCCCGTCGAAGTCGAAAGAAAGCTTATCAACATCCCGCGTGTGGAGATACAGATGTCCGTTTTGCTGACCGATGAATTTTCGCTCACCACCCAAAAGGGTAGGATGAAGCGGAAGATTATTGATTGGTACAATCCCCCAAACACGCGGATGCTTATTGACCCCATTTTTCACCGCCTGAGAATGGAAGATAAGAACTGGCTCGTATCCATTGCGCTCAGCAACGTTACAAAGGCGCTCCACTGTTGATGCGTTCACTCGCATCACAGGAGAAGAGCCATTACACCGTGTTGCTACTGCAGCGAGGTATTTTTTGCCGTGGGATTGCAACTCAACATAACCAAGCTGCGGATTGAAAGTAGCAAGATTGTTAGCCTTTAACGCAGTAACAACTGGGCTATGGTTTGCTGTAAGCTCATTCATAATACTAATTCTCGTCTGATGTGCCATAATTGCACCTCCTTAAATTTATTATGAAGATATTTTAACATATTAATCACACGATGTCAATAAAAATATCTAAAAATAATATTATTATAGAAAATAATATCGTATCGTACTATTTTTCCAGTCAGTGTGCAATTAAACCACATTCACCCTTTACGACAAAACCGAAACGGCGCAAAGATTAAAAGTACCCCCACCCACCTATACCATACTAAAACACTAGGATATATCAGCAGCAACGCACACAAGCCCAATAGACCACACAATCAAAGAACCATACACGACCAACAACATATATCAGAAAAAAGTGTTCTGCATAGCTTCCAGACTGACAACCACAGAAAAAGACATTCCCACAGCCTACCCATATATAGCAGACTGTACAATATCAGCCCAGATCACCCAAACCAGATAACCATACATTCCATAGCAGATAAGAACCATATACCGTTATCATGTCAGAGTAGATCACAGTATAAGTCGCAGAGTCCAACATAGTAAATCAGTCTTACTCATACACCCACAGCCCAACACACCACACACCATACAGCCCGATCACATTCCCATTTCGGGAATCTGCTTCAATCTGGTATAGCATTCTGCATTACTCGGCAATAAGCCCTACAATCAAATAAGATTCCCCTCACGGCATAATACCACATATCTAATCATCATATCGCACCACAGCCCCCTTTTTCATTCACTAGGATTTTCCCAGTGAGTACCAGACAACCTGATATAACAATTCGTTCTGTCAGATTACATTACAGACATAACCAACGCCAGGTACACAGAACATCACACACCAGATCACAGCCCGACACAATAAAAAGCCCATAGGACAGCCTATGGACTGTATAACTTATGGATCATTATTGATAACACCATGTTATTGTACCGTATATCTCTTGTTATGGTCTGCATTATATCAACAGTATATACCATATCATCACATTACATTCACGGCAGATACCACAATCATTTTCTACTGATCCGACACAGCGCAAGCATAACAGACCAGAACCGAACCATAGCTAACAGAACCGAACCATAGCAGACCAACAGAAGCGGAAGCCAACACCGGAAACCATAACGCAAAAAAAGAAGCGGTATGTTTCAACCGCCCCTTTATCATTTTATGCCTAATATGTAGTTGACTGCTTTCTCTGCTTTGCTTGAAGCAGATACAATAAACTTGTTATCGTTCCTGAGAACCTGAAGCCAACTTTCAATGTAGGATGCACTATTTTGAAATGTTCCTTCTGTTTCAATTCCCAGATGATTTATAAGGAATGCACTTCCAAGCTCTGCAACCAATTCTTCTTTGCTGTAAATTTCAGAACCAAATGGAGCAAGTTCTTTTATATCTCTATCAAGTCTGTTCTGAGCGCCTGTTGAATGTGTAATTTCATGGAATGCTACCTGATAGAATGAATTAATGTTCTTGTATTGTTCCTTAAGTGGTACAACTACTGTATCGGTCATAGGTCTATAAAAGGCTTTATCACTTATACACTCTTTGAATGTGATATGCTCCCGATCCACATATTCTTTTATAATTCTGTCTGCTTCCTCAATCGGTTCAATTTCTGTATTGAGCTTTTCTTTCAATGGCTCTACACCATCGACCTGTGAAATATGGAATACATTGTAATACCTAAGAAGTGGTAGCTTCTTCTTTTCAATCTCACCTTTATCATTCTTTTCTTCTACATCAATGATCTTCCAGAAGACTACCATTTCAGCTTTAGCACCTTTTTTAATGTGACCGCCTAAATCTTTCCATTGTTTGAAACTTGCGTATTCGCCAGGTTTTTCCAATATAGCTTGGTTTATAAGGCTGTAAGGCTTTTTGCTAACTCTGTTGAATGCACCAGACCGAACACCAGTCCAAGGTTTTTGCCATGGAATTGTTCCCTGTTCTAACTGTTTAATGATTCTTTCCGTTACCATTTCATATACATTTAAGCTTGCCATATGCTTGACCTCCTATTATGTGGTGCTGTAGTTCCTTTGTTTAGGTCAATTATATATTAGTACCAATATAATTTCAATCCGCATTTTATCCAAAATGTAAATAAAAAAATTAGACAAAATGTATAATAGTACCAATATATTGAACGGCATAAAAAAAGGGCATAGCCCAATTTTTAAATTACTGATTATTCAGGTCACGATCCATTTTTTCCTTTATAGCTGTACGAATAAATCCGGCTTTACTATCATAATGAAATTCTTTCAGGTGATTTTCTAAAGCTTCAGCTTCAGTATTTGGCATGGATAACTTTACCTGTTTGTAATTAGTATCAAAATATTTTTTACTTGCTTTTTTCTGGGCTTCAGAAACTGTCATATATACACCTTCTTTCTTAATCTACATATATATTAGCACTAATATAAAAAGCAGTCAACAGGAACTAAAAAAAGATATATTGGTACAAATATACAAAAACACAACTATTGGTACTAATATATTTTGTGAAACATTACGTCTTGAAAATATAGTGGTACCAATATATACTAGAGCCATAAACAAAACAGCAACACACAAACGAAGAACAACAGCGAAGGGTGAAAACGAAGTAGCACACGCACACCGGAGACACCCACATAATACCGGAAAGAGATAAGCAAAGATGCCTAGTAATCGAGATTGGTTTAAAGCTCACCGGAGCTGAGTTCTTCCAATAAGAATAAAAGGACATGGAGGAAAAACATATGTGCACAACAATGAACGAATTAGAAAAAGTCGTAGCTGACTACAGATCATTAAAAGCAATGAAAGAAGAGCTTGACGCACAGTTAAAAGACGCAGAGCGCGAAATGATCTCCTACTTAGACAATAACAACAAGCTTTCAGAATCCGGTAAAGATTTCACTATAAAAGTTTCAACTTGCGAGCGCCGAACACTGGACAGTAAACAGCTTGAAGCTGATCTCGGATCACTGGCAGATTATCAGAGGGTTTCCCAGTACCGCAGATTATATGTAAGATAAATTCCTTATCCTTGCGGTGGAGGTCAACCGCAGAAAGGTGAGAACATGAAACTTCAGGATTTAACATTTGAAAGAATTGAACACTATGATCCTTTAAATTCAAGAGCTAAAAAGAACGGTACCGTCTCAGAGTGGGTCGCAAGAAATGATTGGGGTAATGCTGTAGCTTTTGGAAACACTAAAGCAGAATGCTTGCAGGATGCTCGTAGATACATAGCACTTCAGAATAGTTAATCATCAAAGTGGTCACAGCCACTATAAACAGGGCTTTAAGCTGTGAGCGTTGACCGTCAGAGATGGCGGTCAGGTAGCCAAACATAAGGAGGAAAAACAACATGAAAGAAACAAAATATATCAGCTATGAAGAGCCGATAAATGGCAGAAGTTTTACATACAAGCAGATGCAAGAAGTATACCGTGATCTGGCTAATAAAGAAGAATATCCAGATTTTGACTGTTGGTTTACAGATATGTTGAAATCGGGAGTGTTTGAAACAATTTAATAGTAACAAGGGGCTGTCAATTAGGCAGTCCCGACAATATAAAATCAATCAACCAACAGGAGGAATAAAACAATGATGTATTGCGAGTTTATCGACATTTCCGAATACGGAGAAAACTATATCACCTTCACAGAGTACCAGGATTACGTGGAGCCTATTTACATGGAGTGTGACATGTCCAAACAGGATTTTGTAGCATTACTGAAAGAAACCATGCATCAAATGGTAAGTCCAGTTGTAGAAAGAGCAATCTATAGCTTACCTTTACCGGATAAGTTAGCAATCGCATTTAGTGACGAAGAGCCGGTTGAGCTTCTGGATCGTATTGCAAAGATTGATTTCGAGGCACGTAAACTTGTGTATCAGTACTTGAAACTGATGTTGGCAATCTAGCAATAAATAGCTGTCCTATCGGCTTATCGGGGAGAAAGGTGTAGCCCATGTACAGAGTATCATTTAGTAAGCATGGTTGTGAATATACCAGATCTTTTGACACAGCCACAGAGCGTGATAAGTTCGCTGAGAGTATGAGAAAAGCTGGATATCATGTTACGACTTGGGAGGTGTAGCCCATGAGGGACGCAATAAAGACCTTGTATGAACATTGGGTGAATGTACATACCATATCACCAGTAGAGCAGTCAGCTTTTGAAGCAATCAATAAAGCTGCTAAATGTCAAGCAGAACATGATCCGCTGTACGCAGCCATTGTGGATTATTCAGAAGTAATCCAGTATGAGGCTTTCAAAGAGGGTGTTCTTACAGCCTTGAGCTTGCTACACCCATTACCAGAACAGTGGGACAATAATATATGAAGGAATACGGTTTATCTGATGAAGAATTAAAAGCACTTGGAGAAAAAACAGTAGCGAGCGGAAAAAATCTATTGTTGGGTGGAAAGTCAGAGCCTAAGCAAGAACCGCAAGAAATGTGGGATGGAGATTTTGATTTCTTGATGGACTTCTGGTTTTAGAAGGGGGGGGGCAGAGCAGTGACGGACTTAGGAAATAAAGTAATGGAATCCATGTTTGATGCCTGGTGTGATGATGAATGCAAAGAAATCACGCCAGATCACAATGATTACAGTCATAATTTGGATGATGTTGTGCAATACATATGTGAGCTAACCGGAGCTTCCAGAGAGCAGAAATACCGCATTGAACATGAGCTTGAAGATCTTGTAAATCGGACAGAGAAGAACACTTTTGCAGATGGCTTTTACATAGCTATGGCAGTAGCAACAGGAAAAATATTTTAATAGCGAGGGGGCAGAACAATGACACAGAATGTAAATATTGCAGTAAAAACAGAGTCAGGACAGGTAAAGAAGATAAGCCAAGGTGTGATCTTCCAGCCTGAGACAAAATTTAAGGGTGGATCTGTTAAATGGTTTGATGATTCCAAGTTGCTAAAACCAGAATACAGAAAATAAATAAGCTCGTCATGGCGAGGATAAAAAGGACTTCAGGCCATGAGCGTTGATTGTTGGGACAGATCCTGACAATCAGGTAGTCGGCTAAGTACATAAAGCAGGAGGAGTACATAAATGTTAGCAGAAGCAAGGGAACTGTACAATTACACGGTTGGAAATGAACCATTTAGAAGCCAGATCGAAGAGATCAGAGATAATCATACAGATTATGTGATGGCAAAAATCAAGATCAGGAGCATTGTTTTTAGTGCTGATCTTCAGTATGGGAAAGATTACTGTTCATGTGGAAAGTCCTGCTTTACTATCCAGGATATTGATTCTGTATTTGTAAAGATTCTTGGAGATATGTATGACTTATGGTGGTAAGGGAGGATAAGGAAATGGAAGCAGTAAGGGAACCAGAGGTAATTAGACTGTACAGAGAAGACGAGGTTGTAGAGCTTGTAACTAAATATCTTCTGGCCAACAAGAAACAGGAGCAGGAGAAACAGCATAAGCAGAGAGTAAGGCAGATTGTAAATCGACAGCGTAAACGCCAGCTGATAAGGGAACTGTTGATCTCATTACTGAAGCAGATCGCGGCTATTGTATTCATAGCGTTGTTCCCTTGGCTGATTTGCAAGGTAACCGGTGATCCAGAATACTATGGGATGTATCTTATGGCTGCACCGATTGCGCTAGGAATGATCTGGGACTTACTCAAGGGAAATTGGAGGTAGAAGAAAAATGAGTGATCTTAATAGATACTATGTCAAATTAAAATTAACCTATGAATATGAGGTTATAGCCACTTCATCAGAACAGGCAGAAGAGATTTCCAGAAGAAGATTTGACCACACCCCTAATTTTACTGTTAATGATGTTGAAGTAGAGTTTAAGGATATTGGAGGTAATAAGGCAAAATGAGAAGATTACATTGTGTATTTCAGGACGGATTGATTCTTGGAATCTGGATGTGTCCTGATGAAAGATTTTATTACCATATTGCAGAGGCAGACGCAACAGAACCACTCACAAAAGAAGAGATATGGGAAATGCTTGATTATGCAGTGGCATTCAATAAGGGAACTGGTACAGTCAACTATTTCTGGGATATGATGGCAGAATTAGTAAAGCCTGAAGATTTACAGATATTAAAGGAACGAGCAGAAGCAATTGTTGAAGGGAGAGCAGACAAATGATAGTTATTACAAATGGCACTGAGTACATATACTTGGACAAAGAGCACCAGATCCAGAAGACAACAGATATAAGTAAAGCAAAGACATTTACATTCCAGGGATGCAGTATTTTCATAAGGGAAAATGTCAAGGCAACTAAGGGTTTTTATGCCTACGATACGGAAACACAGCGTATCTGTTACAGACGCAGAAAGAAAAAATGTTTCCCAAAGACCACAAGAATGATGATTTACAATCAGGCAGACGGACGTTGTGTGTTATGCGGTAGAAAAATCAAATATGAAGATATGACAATAGACCATATCAGACCTACGTCATTAGGTGGTTCAGATTCAGTGGAAAACCTTCAGTGTACTTGTCGAACATGCAACACCTTCAAAGACAAAATGCTCCCGGACACATTTTTTGATCGGATCAACGAAATCTATCTGTATCAGATGGAAAAGAAGTATGGCAAGAAGCTGAAATGGAAACTGGCGAATAAGTTAATTAAGAGTGTGGCACGGTAAGGGAAGGAGCTACAATATGAGCTTACAAGGAATCATTGACTATGCAATTCAGAATAATTGGGAGACTAAGAATGTACCGGAGCGGATCAGATGTTTTTTTACTGCATGGGCGCATGAATATTTACTTGGAGCAGATAGCGAAGAATGCAAAGCTGCATTAAGAAAGATTTACAATCAGGCAGCCATAAATGAGCTTATCGAATATGAAGAGTTTACGTATTTTATGATGCGGTACATCATTGAATAATGCGATTAAGGGAGTCGCAAAACACGACTCCCTACAGAAATCGGGAACAGGTAGTAGGACAGAACAAAGGCGCAGTGGCAGCAGTCATTACAGCTGTATTCCATACTGATTCACTGCGGCCTGGGCGAAATTACGTTGATAATGCAATGGAAAACAGCTATAATGGAAGTTGGATAAAATAAATGTTGGAGGACAAAAAGGAAGGTGACTGTAAATGCCAGCTTTAAAGGAAAATAAAAAGTATACTATAGAGGATATCATGGCATTGCCAGAGAATGAACATGCAGAACTGATTGACGGTCAGATTTATTATCAGGCAGCTCCAAGCCGTAAACATCAGGATATATCAGGTGAACTGTATGCAACTATCCATGATTATATCAAGAGAAATGGTGGACAATGTAAGGTATATCATGCTCCATTTGCAGTATTACTTAATGATGATGATTCTGTTTATATTGAGCCTGATATTTCGGTAATCTGTGACCGTAACAAATTATCAGATCGTGGCTGTGAGGGTGCGCCCGATTGGATCATTGAGATAGTTTCACCAGGAAGCCGCCGTATGGACTACATGATTAAATTGTTTAAATATCGTACAGCAGGAGTCCGTGAGTATTGGATTGTGGACTATGCAAAAGACATGGTAATGGTATATAACTTTGAGCAGAACGAAATGGAAACCTATACCATGGCAGATAAAGTACCAGTAGGTATTTATGATAATCTGGTAATTGATTTTGCGGAAATGGATATATAAGGGAGTTGGTTTGTATGATGTACCCATATATTACATTGCCAGATGAAACAGAGATTGTACATTCGCAGATTGTAACTGAATCTGGAAAACAGAAAGTAATTGTTAATTTTGAACGTCCGACAGAAACAGGATTTGACTCTGCTAGGTGTGAGATTCCAGGGAATACGTGGATTTCTGTTGTAGGATATTCTTCTGAAGAGATCAGAAGATTTGAGGAATTTCTACAAGATAATACGGAGAATATTATAGAGAAAGCAAAAGCTAAACAGAAATCATATTGCGACAGCAACATCAAAGAAGAGAAGATAAATGGTGTGACTTACACAATTCCAAAATCTGAAGCATACCAACATGGCATTGTAGCCGGGAACATTAGCACAATAATACACTATGGACTTTCAAAAGGAAGCTTGGTCTTTACTGGCAATTTGGATTACCGATATCATCCAGCCGTAAATGATGATTATGTTGTCCCTGATGTGCTTGTGGTACATGACCGTAAAAACCTTAGAGACACATATTATTGTGGAATCCCAAAGTTTGTTGTGGAGATTGTAAGTCCGGCTACAGTTCTACACGATCGGAAGGACAAGCTGAAGATTTATCAGGAAGCAGATGTTCAAGAATATTGGATTATATCATCAATGGAACGGTCTGTTGAGATTTATTATCTGGTAGCAGGACGGTATGTGTTACAAGATTGTTATATTCTCCAGGATGATCCGGAAGAAGATTATTACAATGCGGATCAGGTGATTACCCTGAGAGCATTTCCGAATATCAGTCTGACGCTGGCAGAGATTTTTGAGAATAGGGATTGAGCATAATAAGAGGGCTGCCGGGATGATCGGTAGCCCCTTGTGGAAACTTATTAAATGGGAGTACATTTTATTTCATTAATATGTTCTAGCATATTAGTAGCAGAACGATATAATTTATGTGGAATATATTTTGGAATATCAGGAAGACTCAGTGTTGTTTGATATTCTTGAAACCATTGAAAAGACATTTCAATCAATTCCTTAAAATCTTTGCCTGTTTGTATTTGAGATTGAGCAGGAAAGTTAATAGAAATTATGCCAGATTTTATTTTGTTGATAAAATCAATGACTGAAAGATAATATAAATTTAAAACATTATCTAACTGTGGATCAGGAACAGACTTAAAGCTATTAATAAGCCCAAGTATAGTTTTAAAGTTTGTCAATGCAGAATTTGCGGTATTTTTATCTCTTTTAAGCTGCTCTTTCTCTTCATTTAATAATTCTTCGATACATGGTAAGATATCATCATTTTTTATTAATAAATCATCGAATTTAGATGCAAGTAAAAGTAATTGTCCAAGAACCATTTTATATTCGTCTGGATGGACGCTTAATGTACAATAAACTGGTACATAGAGCAAAGTAAAAGCCAATTCAGGATTAGCAATTAAAGAGCGCTGTAAATGTAAGAGAGAAGTTAAAATAGCTTGTTGACCATGTACATAAGAATCGTTAAATTCTTTCTTTATACGATTTTGTATATCAATAAGTAATTTATTTAATTCATTGTTTAAATCGGATAAATCCATCAGTTCTTCATACTGATTTTCAATACTAATTAAATTATACCAATGTTCATTTTTATTAGAAATAGGTTGGTTGATAATTTTTTCAAGGTAAGCAAGTATTTCATCTTCATTATCATATTCTAAAAGAACTTTATAGATAGAAACTAAATCTTTTTTACTAATTTTTTTTGTTTTTCCACTTTCTATATTTGAAAGCCAGTATTTTGAATGGCCGCTTTTTTCTGATAATTCAGCAGCGGTATATTCATATTCTTTTCGACGTTCTATTATATGATTTCGTAATTGTTCAGAAATTGTAATTTTTTCCGTAGCCATGGCATTTCCTCCATTCAATATACTAATATTACAATAGGAGTAAAAGAAAGTCAACAAAAGCATATAATAGTAAAAAAAATACTAAAACAAAATAGAAAAGTATGAATAAAACTATTGACATATGATTTGGTACGTGATATGATGCTAACCATAGAAACAAAAAAAGATCAATGCACGCCAATGCACTGATCTTCATATGAAACGATACGCCAATACCGTTTCACTAATATGCACAGATCATCATGAATGAAGAATCCATACATAACCTTCGACAAGTTAAGTATAGTCTATTTTTCATTTCGTGACAATCCGAAACGTTTGTTCGGATATTCTGTCATATTACCCAATACATAAAAACCTATATTAAATAGGAAGCAACATAATCAAGAAACACAATCAATATCGAACCATGACAACTTTATACCTGCATCTATACCACAGCCTACAGGACTATTTTTATATCTTTCAGTGAGACTGCTTTATTTTTTGCACCCTTTTTTAGGAAACAACATCAATACACACTTGCAGAATGTAATTCCTGAGAAATTGGAAGTAAGGAATGAACCAGATCACCATATTTTTTTACACAGTGGGTTACAGTTGAGATAAAGGTAGACAAAAACTTAATAGGGAGGAACTTTATGGAACTATCGAGATCAGATTTTCAAATCCTGAACGTACTCAAAGAACACCAGTGTACAAATTATCAGGAAAGCATGACATTACAGGAGATTATACCCGAGTTACCATTTTCCAGGGTTACTGCTTACAAGCGTTTTAAGAAACTATGTGATATGGGATATACAGCAAAGGGCTGTCAGGCGGAGCAAGCCGATACTTATTACATCCTGGACAAGGGTATCAAAGCGGTGGACATAAAGGATATGGCAGACTTGGAAGATTGATACGTCAAAGATAAGTCCTGATAGCATCAAGTAAAAATGAAGATATAGAAAGGAATGATTACATATATGTCAGATACATTGAACAGGTCGGATTACCTAGTTCTAAGCACACTGCATGAACTGGATATGACAGATCAATTTCACGGCATGACAATCGCAGAGCTAATGGAAGAGTCACAGAATGCTCTGGGTACACGAATGACGGTATATCGGATTGCCAGTAAGCTTGTGAAAATGGGATATCTTGCAACAGGTGTATTGGACAACCATGCAAACACGTACTACTTATTAGAAAAAGGTCGCAAATTATTCAAGGAGGATAAAGCAGAATGAAGATCAGAGAGAATTGTTACATGTTAGGACTGGGAAGCACAGGCGGAAAAATCTACAAAGAATTTGTACAGCGTCATTATAAAGGAGCTGCTGCAAATGGTAGCGAACAGGATCACAAAGCTCTTGGAGATGTACCAAACAAGTATACCTTACAAGGTTTTGACGGATTCGGTGGACATCGGGAAAGAGCTATGGATTGTCTGGCTGGAAACGAAGATTTCATCAAATTTGTTGAAGGAATCAAAGAAGACATTGTGTTTATTCTCTTTGCAGGAGGCGGTTCTACTGGATCAGGCTGTGCGCCAATTGTTGCAGAAATGCTCCTGGAAGAAAAAGACGAAGAGGGTAATCCGGTGAAGACAGTGTGTCCGGTGATTGCGTTACCTGCTTCTGGTGAGTCCTTGGCAAAACATAAGAACGCTTATGAGACAGTGCAGGAGCTTCAGGAAATAGAAGGTTTGGGAGCAACATTTTTCTTAAATAATGACAGCAACGAGAATTACGATTATATCAACAAGAATTTTGCAAATATGCTTGATGAATTTCTTTCAAATGAGAGTTACGGCAGACAGAACAATTTTGATGAATCGGAAAGATTGGAAATGCTCAAAGACAGCGGAGCAATGGTCCTGAGCGTAACAGGAGATGGAACAGATAGCAAGATCAAGCTTGAAAAGCTGACTAAGAGTGGAATCTTTGCACCAATTGAGGATAACTACATCTGTGAGAATATCGGTATCATTCATTCCAAAAATGATAAGTCAGATATTGATTCTGAGGATGTAATTGCAGAAGTTGGGAAGCCAGATAATGTATTTGAGGGGTTCAATGGCAGGAAGACAATTATTGCTGCAAGTGGTCTGGATTATCCGGTATCTCATGTGCAGAAACTTGGTGAACTGGCTGTAAAAGCTAATGCAGAACGAATAAGGAATAAGAAAAGCACCAGAGAAAAGCTTGGCTCATTAGAATTAGCGGAAGTAGAGGTAACAGAACTGAAATCGGAACCAGTAAAGAAGAAAACAACAAAGTTGGATCTTCTGAAAATGAGAAGAGGACAGTAAAGGTTAAGTACATCTTATGTTACGTCAGATAAATGTCATGTATCAATAGTGAGGATATGAAGTATATGGAAAAGCAGCGTAATGACTTAGCCGTGTTACAGAAGAATGGTTTAATCCATCTGATCGGCAAGTCTGAAAATAGAATACCAGAACCAAAATTTAAAGGTGGTACTGTACCATGGTTTGACGACACAAAATTACTGAAAATCAACCGAGCAGGAAAATCAGCCAGAGGTTACGAAGTAATCAGTAAATAACCGGATTCAGGCAGTGGATACAAAAAGCTGCTGCCTGATCCACCAAAAGATAAGGAGAATATGAGTATGGGATATTACGTTTTAGACGAAATTGAAAAAGGCGATTACAAATTTTCATTAGATACATTCCTGGGTGATCCAGCTGCAAATATTTGTTGCTGGGTGTACTACAAAGGTAAGCCGTTAAATATTGAGGGTACAAACGACCAGGTTCATAAAGTATTCCCACAAGATCATGGTAGCGTAAACAGGAGTCACTTGTATAACTTTATCAATAAATTTATCAAAGACGAAGCATACAGAAATCAGTATGTGGTAAAAGGACGAACCAGATAATTTTCTTAGAATAAATTAGAAGCAAAATGAGAAGTAACAAGTGAACAGAAGTAAGGCAGTAGAAAATTGGCCGTCAATGATAAAAAGGAGAAAACGGATATGAGTAATAAATTAGTGAAGAAAAGCAACCTTGGAGACCTTAGTTATAGTGATCTTGGATTGGACGTTAGATTCCAATTCCTTGAAGCACCATATCTTGAAGACGGCACAAAGATGCTTTTTCAGATTGATGATGTTGAAAATTTTTGTGCATATAACTTAAATGATTTTGCAGATTTTGGCAGCATTTTACTATTGAGACAAAATGGCACATTCTTCTTTGCGTGTATTGATAAAGCAAAGAATGACATTGCTTATATCAATGAAAAGACGCATCCTCAAATGTACAAGGAAATTGGAGATATTGTATTTGAAATGGCAATGGACACATATGGACATTATTTCTCTGGAATTGTTGTCTTAGTAGAAGTTGAGCCGAATACATACAAAATGATTGAGAAATAGAAGGAGAGCTAAGATATGCAGAGTATTGAAGAGAAAATTTATGAGGTGTTTTGGGACAAGAATATTGCCAGAATGATTAATAGGGCTGATCTATTTTCTTTCTTGAAACAGTATGTTAATCCCGGGCTTTTAACCAGATCCAGTAAGTCTGAGCTTGTATATGATCTGAAGGAATATATGACTCCAGATAATCTGGAATTTATTGCAGAACGAATGGAAGGATTTGGCTTACCAATGGTGGACACTGTGAGTGTATTAGATACAACATCTTATGCGGTGAAGAAGCTTGTAGACAATGATACATTACGTGTTGTTGGAACCTTTAAAGGTGGAAATCAGCGTATTCCATACAAATTATGCAGTGTCCTGGATATTCTGGATATTTCCCATGCCGGACTTTTGGAGAAGAAACAGCAGCCTGTTTTACCAGCAATAGACGAGAATATTGCCAGTGCCCTATACACTATAAATAAATCTGCAAAAGTGTCCAGAGATACAAAGAACCGTAGTTATTATAACAGGAAATTTCAGTGTTGCGGAGCTGCTAAGACAAGAATGCTCAATTTATATCATCTGAAGGATGCTGTGCTGAAAAAACTTCAGGAAGAAGACCGGGTGGAATATCTTGGAGTCAATCGACAGGTATTTGATTATGGACCAGACAGTTTCCTGCGTTTGTATCGTATTGGTGATTTTACATTTCATATTCCGTGCCAAAAGGATGAAGTAAACGAGTTGGAAATTTTAGATGAAGAAATTGACGGTGAAATCAGTGCTGAGAAGACAAGAAATGTAGATATAAATTTTAGACAGGCAATGTTGCTGTTGGAAAATTACAGTGGAGTAAAAGCAGCAGGTACATACAATAAGAAACCTGAGTTTTATTAGAATAACTTTCTGTACAAATAAGAAGTATTACACGGCGGTAGACCTACCACAATCTACCGCCAGGAAGGAGAGAGCATGAAACCACCAAAAGAATACCTGAAGAACCTAAAGCACCACACGATCACAAAACAGATGTTATCCGATTGTATTTACAGCATAAACAACAGAGCACTCAACAGCCGTGATAACGAATACAAGTATACACATTACATCCCTAATACATACGGCAACGCCAATAAGTACCACAAAAAGAAACTGGAATACTACCAGATGAAGAAAGTCCTGTTATCAATCCTGGAACCAGCTTATATCCAAAAGGGTGAAGTTCTGCAGCGAAAGCGTACATATGACTATGAGGAAGGTTACGAAGATATATTAAAATCTGGAAACTACGTCAACAACAGTGGCTTCTACGATCCAGACAGAAAGGAACACGTTGAGTTCGTGGTGCAGATGATTCCAGAGACAGTCTATTATTTGACATACACACTAAGTAACCGGACATTTCGTGTACCACTGGAAGAATCTGAGATTAAACAGTATCCAGATTTAGAAGTAGTAGATGTAGGACGGATAACGCCAGTATACGGAGATATTACCGCAGATATGTTATCGGTTCAATTTGTGGAGAAGATTCTGCTGCTGATAAAGAACAGAAACTACACGCTGATTTTTGAGAATAACACAGAGCAGAAAACAGAAGAAAAAGATGAACTGGCAGTAGAACCGGTTAGTGTTGACGCATGAAAGCCGGCTCTGCAGGAAGAATAATTAAGAATGAGAGGAAAACAAACATGTATAAAGGACCAAAGACAACAATGTATATTGTACGTTCACTGAACATGGTGAACTGGCTGTGTAGCCACGGATTCAAAATTTTAAAAGTGGAAGATTCTGAGAAAGATGAAAAGTTAAAGGTGTTCTTTTTTGAAGAATCTCCGGCCTTACATCACACAATGATGATGTACCGAAAGGAAGTGTGATTGTATGGCAAACGGCAAAGCAGCAATTAGATTATATTTTTCGGATCTTATAGGAGAAGCATACAAAGGATGGCATGATACAAAGCTTATTTTGGATGGTGGAACCGGAGCAGGAAAAACTTATTTTTGTTTAAATAAAGTAGGAGTCCATGCGCAAGGACAGGAAAAATCCGTACTGTATTTATGTAACCGTATAGAACTAAAAGAGGATATCGTTGTTGAGGTTAAATTCCTTGGACTTAGAGATACTGTAGAAGTGATGACATATCAGAAACTGGAACGTAACATTAATCACAATGTTGCTATGCCTCATTATGATTATATTATCGCAGATGAATGTCACTATTGTACCAATGATGCAAAATTTAATGAATACACTGATACTTCGTATAGATATTTGCAGGAGCAGACCGGAAACGTGGTTATCTTCATCAGTGCAACGGCAAAAGTATTCTTCAACTATATGCAGAAAAAAATTGTCACACCGGATCATTATTTTTGCATTCCTAAAAATTACGATTATGTAGATAAGATTGTATTTTATGACAAAAAATTATTGCCAGCAAAAGTTGATGAAATCCTGGAGCAGGAAGAAGATACTAAGATTGTTATATTCTGTAATTCGTATAATCGTGTCATGGAGTTGTTTAAACTGTATGGAGATAAAGCCTGTTATTTTTGTTCTAAGAATGCAAAAGCTCTTAGTGCTATTCGTAATGATGGCTGTATATATAAGCACGAGGATGGCACAGAAACATTTGATAAACGAATTCTGATAACAACAAAGGTATTGGACAATGGTATCAACATCAAGGATAAAAAAGTAAAACATATATTCTGTGAAATTCTGGATGTGGATTCTGCAATTCAGGCGTTGGGACGTAAACGGCAGATTTCAGATGATGATACGTGCACATTCTATATTAAAGATTATACTCCGCAGGCAATCCAGGGAATATTAAATACGGATATAGCGCAGGTAGAACCTGTTAAATTATATAAAAATGACTATGATATGTTTATGAAGAAATTCGGACAGAATCGGAAACGTATGCGTGAGAACAAAATATTCTACCCAAAGTTTATGCCTGATAAGAACCAAAACCAGTTGGTATATAACCCCATGAGATACAAAAAATACATAATGGATATTACCATATATAGGGATATGAAAGAATTGTCATATCAGGAAGTAATGATAAAAATGCTTGGCGAAGATATCCGTCCTAAAGTAGAAACTCTGGACATGTATGTAGAACAGAAGGATGAATTTATGGAATATCTTCATACCTTAGAGGGAAGAAATCTATATGCAGAGGATCGCAAGAAGCTTGTGAAATGGTTTGAGACAATCGGAGTGAAACTTAGACGTGCAGGAATTAATACTTTGAACGGTGCGCTGCAAGATTACTATGGTAACAAGTATAAATTCAGATTTCGGGATTGTGTATTGGATGAAAATGGAAAGTCTACTAAGAAAAAATTGACAGATAAACGTCGTACATTACCAGATGGTACACAAAATCCAAACAGAGATAAGAAATATTGGATTTTGGAAGAAACCTCTTTTAAAAGTTGAAAAATATTTTGGGGGCGTATTGGCATTTTACTAAATATTATAGTGAAGTGTCAATCCGACCCCAAAGAAGAAATATTTGTATTATCAACATATAAGTAACAATTGGATTCAAGATTGTTATGTCATTGAAAAAGCAGCCTGAAATAAAAATGTGCAAAATAGGGTTCAAAAAATGCACATTTTGATTTTTAAACCCTTTATTTTATTGGGATTGTAGGGGCGTTCCCTAAAGAAGAGAGATATGTAATTAATAGATGAAGATAAAACTCAAAAACATCAAAAATGTTAATATTGTTATAATTACATAATAAATCAACAAACAATCAATTTCGAACGAACAAGCTGTGAAGCTTTAGCGGAACAGATTGTGAAGTGATGACAAGCATCTTTAGATGCGCGGCAGGAATCTGGTGGAACACCAGGCAAGTAAGATAAAAATCACTTAACTTATCTGTCGTTCCGACAGGGGCTGACGCATTCACTACGCTAAAGCTACGTTCATTTGTCATCACTCTTGAAATGTTCGCTAAAGCTTCACATTTCATTTGTTCTAATCAAATTAACTCTCAAAATAATAAGTTGTAGAAAATAAAAATGTGCAAAATGATGAATAAAAAATGCACATTTGAGTCTGGAAAGCCGCATAAACACTGGGTTTCTGAGCCCTTTTCGTAAAGAAGAGAATAGGGGAATATAAGCTATTATTCTGTGTGCCGGGAAGTAAATTTGTGTGTGCACTGAATAATTTATCTGATCTGCAAGGAGCTTCTAAAACTAAGATACCTATACATATTGATTGTTTAGATGGGGAGTCAAAATGGACACCCATATATCAATTTTTTACGACAGGATCAGCGGTAGCAGCTGTTTCTATAGCAATGACTATTTTGCATGAAATCGAGGGTAAAAACGGATGATGATTTTCCAGACTGACAATTTAGCATTGCTTGATATCTGGGTGAAATTTGTGTTGTATGGATGGGTATATGTGCTTACTGAGAAGTAAGATTTTTGAGCTGCTGACAGAATCATGTTGGACTTCCGGAATTTGTTGCTGTGAGATTTTGCAGAATAAATGAAAAACTGAATAAGAAGAATTGTATGTAACTGGATGAATGATCTCTACGGAGAAATTCCCAGTGAATGATAAACAACAAAATTTAAAATCAAAGGAGAGTAACATTATGGCAAACAAAAATTTACAAGGAACAATCGAGTATTACATCAAAGGGCAGTACGGACTTATTAAAGGTGAAGACGGTAAAGAGTATTGCTTCGGTAGAAAGGCGGTAACTGCAAGAGCGAAACTTTTCAATGGTGATGTTGTGAGATTCACAGTAGATCAAAAGCACCATATTCTTGTTTCAAAGGTTACATCTTACGTAGCTGTGAGATCAAAGATCAGGAAAGCATTGGCAAATAAAGGATATAGCTTCCAGAGCGAGAAGGGCGGTAAGTGGAGCATTATTGTGAAGAATGGTGATCGGAAGTTAGTCCTGAAAGAATACGGACATATGACATTACTGGAAGTTGCCGAATGGGTGAAAAGTGCTAAGAAACTTACTACGGAGGATATTGATAAGATGTTTGTGAAGAATGATATGAAGAGCAATGTAAATAAAGAGAAGAGCAATGTGAAAAATGATGACTGTAAGATTGGTGGACACGTTGTACCGGATGATATGGCAAAGAATTTTGGGGTACCGGATGATGGTACAGATATACCAGTTAAGAAGTCATTGGAAGAAGCTGCTAGTGAAGCAGACGTAAAAGTGGACACAGAAATTATCCATGTCCACCGTTACTTTGCTTGATTTGATGATTGACTAACCTTTTATTTGCTGCATCAGCTTTGTGTATTGCTCGTCAATATGCTCTGAATTGATTTCTGGATCATCCTGTTCCAAAGTAGCATTCAGGCAGAGTTGATTGTATACAGTAATTGCCATAAGCTGATCGGCAGAAAGGTTAAGTGCTTCCTCATCTGTGATTTCAATGAATTTCATATTTAGTTTTCCTCATCCATTATTTTGTGTTGATACGCTTATATATATTATACGAATGAGACTTGTTGAAATCACATGAAAATTGAAAAAAGTTTGAATTTTTTTGAAAATAAATTATTTTTCAAATGAGAAGTGGATTATAGGATGGAACGAATGATAGGCGAAGCCCCTATTACATCATACATATTTGTTGGAACTGGCGAAAGGCTGATTCCTGAATATTAGAGCGCTGGGAGAAAATACATGGGATTGAAAGAAGAATGTATTGATATGATTAAGCTTATTCTGGATGATCTGGGGAGGAAATTTATGTCCTCCCTGAAATTTCAAAAATAGAGGGGCTTCAATCCCTTTATTTATAAGGGTTCGTGAAATCGAATTTTCCGATAAAAGAATAGTTTTATGGAGATATTTTTGAGAATAAGTTATAGGTGTGTATCGGGGATTTTTGACGGTAAGAAGCCCAGAGGAAAATGTCCCCTGGGCTGATGGATTTATTTGATGGAAGCTAAGAATTTTTCACAGGCTTCATAATTGATGGTTACACGTAACTGGAAGTCTGTGCAATGATCGGTAGACGTGGAATCGCCTGGATAAACTTTTTGCTCCCAGAAGTGAAGTAAACCTTCTTTTTCCATATCAAGCATACATTTTTCAATTTCCTCATTTGAGAACTTGTCTGAAGAAATATTGATGTGATAGGGGTAATTACCAGGTAAGAAGACCTCTCGGAGTAATAAAGCTGCCAATTGTGTGTTCATTTTGAAACACTCCTTTCGTCATATAATGAAGCAATTATACAACAAGTCAGCGGTATATTTCAGTATCATTTGGTATCAACTTTGAGTTTTTCGTTTGATACTTGTTGACGTAAGTATAACAGAAATGTTATACAGGATTTCATATTATAGCAGATGTAGTTTGAGTAAATACGTCAAAATTGATGATATAGTTACGGATAAAAAATAGAAAAATATCTGAATGAATTGTAATTAATACTTCTGTATTCTCAACAATAATGATACAATATGAATATTAAAATTGTTGGGAGGAAGTACGAATGAAAAAAATGAAAAAGTTACTATCAATTATTGCTGTATTACTGATGGTTTTTTGTATGACCATTTCAGTATCAGCGGCAGGAAAAATCAACAAAAGCAGAGTAAGTTTGCTTTCTGGACAAACCTTGCAGTTGGAATTGCTTGGAACAGACAGTAATACCAAATGGGTATCAAGTAAAAATTCTGTTGCCACTGTCAGTAGCTCTGGAAAAGTAAAAGCCAAGAAATACGGTTCTGCAATAATTACTGCAAAGGCAGGAAACAAGAAATATACTTGTAAAGTTACAGTTGAAACACCGAAGTTGAATAAGAAAAATGTTACATTAAAAGTGGGAGAGAATATCACTTTGAAAGTAACAGGAACTAAACAGCCTGTAAAATGGAAATCTTCAAGAAAAAATGTTGTAACTGTAAAAAATGGGACGATTACTGCTAAAAAGGCAGGAACTGCCAATGTTACAGCAATGGTTCTTGGAAAAAAATTTACATGTAAAGTTTCTGTAAGAAAAACTCCTACATCTAATAATGTAAGACCGGAAATACCAACAGCAGGAAGTGGGGTATGGATTCCTAATTCTGGAAGTAAATATCATAGGTATTCTAGTTGCAGTAATATGAGAAATCCAAGAAATGTGTCTGAGAATCAGGCAATTAGCATGGGATATACGCCATGTAAGAAATGTTATTGATATTACTGAGTTTGCTTGATTGAAACTAAAATGAATATAATAACAGTATGTAGCCCAGAGGAAAATGTCCCACTGGGCTATTGCTTTATCTTTAGACTGAAAGCTTACTTGATATTCTAATCGTCTTGGATCACAGATAATATATAGGAAATCCTGCTGCCAAATATCTTCCGGTAATGGGGAACGAAAAAAGTATTACGCTGGCAGCAGGTTTTACGATTAACAGCTATTCTGACAAGCAAAAACATCAAGAATTATATGAGATTTAGACATATTGAATATCATTTGCGTATAGGGGGAATTACTCTTTTGGGTAAAAAGATTAACGGTTAAGCGATTTTTTGAGTGGATAAATGCTGATATTTACTGTGTTTTCAGCGCTGGAACAATTTCTGCGTATAGGGGGAAATTTAGTTTTGGAGATTATGAAATTATAACAGGCGAAAAATGCAGTATTTTCAAGGCGTTGCGGATTTTGAATATCGTCTGGTATATAGAGGGGAATAAAATAGGTATTGAGTAAGAATGCAAAATTGGCGAATAAGCAAAAATCGACCTTTGATAAAGCCAATAAAAATAAGGGTTTTTCAAAGGTGCAACAATTTCCACGTATAGAGGAGATTACCAAAATGAGTAAAAAACGGAGTCATTAGCAAATTTTAATGTCCGACAAACCCAGTAAACATAAGGGATTGTGAAATTAGAATAAATTCCACTTATAGGGGGAATATCAAAAACCTGGAATTGTGGTGAAACAAGAACTTTTGGACAAATCATTGATTTTACCAACAAATATAAGTGTTTACCAAAGGCCTAATAACTTCCCATATATGGAGAGAACAAAAATGTGATTCTGGTTTACTGCATTCGGCATTTTTTGACATGTGGCAACACCATATAAAATAAGGGATTGTAACATATTAAACAATTTCTCTACTATGGAAGGGATTACCCAAATAAGTAATCTGTAAGAAAACTAAATATTGAAAAGCTATTAAGAGCGTGCCGGTGATCTGGTGCGTTCTTTTATTATGCGAAGAATTATATTAACGAAAGGAGCAACATAATTATGAAGTTATTTGAAATTGTAAGAAAGTATCTCGAAACCAACGGAATTTCTATTCGTTATTTTTCTGACTGCATTGGTGTGAGTCCGAATGTAGGCGGTAAATGGCTACGTGGAGATATTAAGAAACTCCCGGCTGAGAAGATGGAAAAATATATGCCTTCCTGAATGAAGAATACCATACAACGGTTGATGAAATGAAACTAACAGATAAGGAGAACAAGTAACATGAACGACAATTTCGAAATTAATGACTGGGTGAAAATCACCATGAAGAACAAATCAGTAATCTGCGGTCAGGTTACAGCACTTGGCAAAAAGCTTGTAGACGGTGAAGAGCATGACTTCTACCAGGTTCGTGTGCTGGATGATCGAGAGACTACAGTATTTGATGTGCAGATGGTAGCTATTGAAAAGGTGTATACCCAGGATGAATTGGGAGAACTGGTCATTGAAATTGCAGATAAACACGGAATTAATGTGGAAACGCAATCAGATTCTAATAATAAATTAGCTGATAGTATTTGGGGAATAACCGGACATTGGAAGGAGCTATCAGAGGACGAGAGAAAAGTTGTGTGTGAGTATTTTGGAAATCCTAAATGGTGTACTGTGATTATAGAAATGGCAAATGCGTTTTATTCTGCATACATGGGTGCGCTGGGAGAATTACAAGAAATTGTAGAAAAACAAGCCGAAAAAGAGAAGGCTGAACAGGACAAGGGTATAGCTGGTTTTATGGAAAAATACTATCCCAAAAGTGATAATTCCCCTTTGTCTGGGTATGGATTATCTGGTTATGGAGGAGAAACATCATGGCAACCTATAAATCATTAGACTCTCTGAAATCTGCCATCCTTAAAGAAGTCAGATCCGCGGTAGACGCTGCCGCGCAGGAATCCAAAAATGTTCTTCAAAAGAATGTGGATGAATTCTATACCATTCCGGAAGGGCGTTATCACAGAATTGGAATGCTTCAGGCAGCGCCGCAGCTTGATACTGTGTTTGAAACCAAAAATGGAGCTATGGCGCAGATTTCTATTAATACTGGTACACAGTACGATCCAGCTGGAAGAGATACGGAGACAATCTATGGTTATGCTGAGGCTGATGGACTGATTGGTAAGGGGCATTTCTGGGAAAGAAGCAAGGAAGAAATTCCAGAAATACTTGAAGAAGAAATTGAAAAGAGATTAGGGTAAAGAGTTTAAAATTCTATTATATTAGAAGATATTATTTCTATTTTAGGTTAATCTAAAAAATTCGTAGCTATTTTATATCATAATGGAAGGTTCTCTTCCGACAAAAAATCAAAAAATAAATTTAAATCCTGGGACGCTGGGATTTAACTAAAATGAAAGGAAATTGGTAAATTCTAGAATAAAGTGATTACGTAATCCCCATAAGGTAATGGGAATTGAATAATAATAAAAAATTATGTGAAAATAAAAAATGGGAACTTGTAAATTTTTGTGAATTTGATAAGTATGCAGAAAAATCATATTGTGCTATTCATAATGTAGATCCATCAAGGAATCTTGGGGATATAACTAAGGTTGATGAAAATAATTTATCTCCATTCAATATGATTTGTGGTGGAAGTCCATGTTTTGTCGCAGGTACAAAAGTTTTTACAAAGAATGGGTACAAAAATATTGAAGACATTAAAGTTGGAGATATGGTATTAACTCATAGAAATAGGTTTATGCCTGTATTAAGAAACGGCGGTGAAGTAGATAAAGAAATATATAAATTAAAAGTACAAGGATTTTTAGAAACAGAATGCACAGATTATCATCCTTTTTATTGTAGAAAAACAAAAAATTCAGAACCAGAAAAAATTAAATTAAAGGATCTGAAAAAAGGATATTATGTAGGAAGTCATATCAACACTAAATCTGAGAATACATATAATTTATCTGACGAGGATTGTTGGATTCTTGGTAGGTATATTGCTGATGGTCATATTAGAAAGGATAAAAGAAAAAATAGAAAAAACAGTTATCAGTATCAGTGTATTTTATCAATAGGAAGTAACAAGGTTGATGAATTAAAGGATATTGTAAAGAATAGGCATTACAGCTGTTATCCCCATGCAAAATCCACACATAGAGTTGTATTTTCATCTATGGAACTTGTAGAATTTATTCTTGAACATAATTTTGGTACTGGCGCAGAAAATAAGATAATCCCTAATTTTATCTTGGATTTACCGGTGCATAAATTGGAATACTTTTTAGAAGGATATATGGCAGGTGATGGTTGCAATATTGGTAATATATATCAGGCAACAACAGTAAGTAAAGAACTTGCAATGTCTTTGTGCCTAGCAATTCAAAAAGTCTACCATGTAGGATGTTACATTTATTATGACAAACGTCCAGATGCTTGCATTATTGAAGATAGAGTGGTAAGTCAAAAGAGCACATATATGATTCGATTCAGAAAAAATTCACAGAAACATTTATGGTTTATTGAAAATGATATTGTATGGTACCCAATCAGAGAAATTTCTAAAACAGATAAGGTTGAAAACGTATATAACATTGAGGTTGAAGAAGATCACACGTACACTGCAAATAATATTATTACATACAATTGTCAAGATTTCAGTGTTGCTGGCAAACAGAAAGGATCTATATGGACTTGTAAGGATTGTAGTCATGAATATAATCCATTAACTGTCCATTGGTCTGAGCGAGACAAATGTCCTCATTGTGGAAGTACAAATCTTGAAAAAACTCGTTCATCACTTCTTGTGGAATATCTAAGAGTTATCCGAGCAAATAAACCCAATTTTGGTATTTATGAAAATGTAAAAAATATTGTTGGCAAACAGTTTAAAGAAACAACATTTAAGTTATTTACTGATGAATTAGAAGAATACGGTTACAATGTGTACTGGAAAGTGCTTAATGCAAAGCACTATGGAATTCCCCAGAATAGAGAAAGAGTATATCTTATTTTTATTAAGAAAGAACTGGATAATGGGTTGTTTAAATTTCCGGAACCATTTGATAATGGTACACGTTTAAAAGATATTCTCGAAAATAAAGTAGATGAAAAATATTATATTTCAGAGGAAAAGGTTAAGAAATTTATAAAGAATATTCATACATACAAGTCTAATACTTCTAATGAGCAGCATTTTATTGGAAATATAAATCGTCCAGATTTCGGAACAGGATATGCTGGTGGTGTATGGGATAAAAACAATATAAGCCATACATTGACAACAATGCAAGGCGGAGGCAGACAACCTCGTATAATAGCAGGAATTGTATCTAATTGTGGCGAGAAATTTGAAAAAGAGGTTGATGTTGCAAATACATTACTTGCAAGAGATTATAAAGGTTTTGGAAACCAGGGAATGAATGCAGTTGTTGAAATTCCACAAGCAACTAAAAAAGGGTATATAGAATGCGAAGTAGGTGGCGTTGCAGACTTATCTTATCCTGATTCAAATACAAGAAGAGGTAAGGTACAAGACTGTGGAAATATATCACCTACAATTACTGCGACAGAAACTGGCATATGTAGGATTGAATATGATGATAAAGTTATTTGTGCAAGTCGAGGAAGAAATCCAGAAAATCCATCAGATCGTACTCCTGGAATACAGACTGAACAGAGATTAGAATTTAATCATAATGGGTGTACAAATACATTAACTTCTGTACAAAAGGACAATTATGTTTTTGAAACTAATAATATTAGAATCAGAAAATTAACACCAAGAGAATGTTTTAGGCTTATGGGTTTTTCTGATAGTGCGTTTGATGCAGCAGAAGAAGTAGTTAGCAATACACAGTTGTACAAACAAGCCGGTAATTCTATTGTGGTAGACGTTTTATATTACATTTTTATTGAGTTATATAAAGCTATGCCGTTTTTGTTTGATGATTTAAAATTAAGCAGTTTCTTTTCTGGCATTGGTGCTTTTGAATGTGCGCTGGATAGATTATATAAAAGCATTAATAAAATTGAGAAGAGGCTTGGAAGATCAAAGCATAGATTTTCGAACCTGGCTGAGTTTGAGAAGAGATATCCGCAGATAGCAAAAAAATATTTCGATATAAAATGGAATAAATAAAAAATATAAAAAATACTCATATAAATTTATCTATAAACACATCAAAAAGCCATATATTATCGGCAAATTCACACGTTTATTTAAAAAATAAATATATATAAAATACAAAAATACTCGCATTTATATATTTATTATCTTATTAAAACCCAATGATTTTATAACAAAATAGCATAAATATATATTTATATATCTTTTATTTTTATGAAAAATATAAATATATTTACAAAAAACAGAATAAAGGAGGATGCAAAAGATGAGTGATTTTGTAATGCAAATTGGAGCTGACCTGGATTTATCGAAAGTCCAGGAACAGCTTGATTCTATAAAAAAACAAAAAGTAACACTTGACGTTGAAATCAAGGGGAATGACGATGCACACAATCTTGCAAAGAGCATTGAAAAAGGACTGAAAGCCACAAAAATTGATACGTCCGGACTGAGTAAGCAGTTAGCTGACTCTTTTAATATAACGGATAAATCAGCAATCAGTAAACTTAAAGGACAGATCAACAGTGTAATGTCTGAGTTAAGTAAGACCTGGAATGGTAAGGAATTTAATTTACAAGGTGGAAAGGGTAACGCTTTTGTTTCCGGACTGAGTGATCTTGCGAACAGTGTTTCTCAGAATGCCAACATTATTCAGGGCAAAATGGGGATTTACGACCAGTTCTACAGCTATTTCAAAGATAAGAAGATTTATGTATCAGATGATCTGAAGAAAGCTCTGTCCGGTGATGATTATAAGGAATTACTGAATAATAACATTGGTCACATTGTCAGAGATGCAAGCAAAGGTGTGTCTATTGATAGTATTTGGGGCGAAATGACAAACTTGTTTCCAGAGCATTTTGCTGATAACATTGTTACACAGGCAGATCAGATCAAGAGAGCTTTTGAAGTGTTGGCTCAGGCACGACAAGACATGACACAGGTAATCTCTGCACAGGATATGTCACCGGAACAGGCAGCTGGGATTAAAGCTGATGCATTTGATAATGTAATAGCAATGTCTAACCAGATTCGGGAAAGACTTCAGCAGAATATTGAGACTGCTTCCGAAGGCGTGAAAAATACATATGATCTTGATGTTGATATAAACACAGAGAAAATTGTATCTGATATCAGGAATGCTATTCAGTCTGTTACTGGTTCGGAAGATGCGGTTCAGATTAATGTGAAGATCAATGATGAAGAGTTGTTATCACAGATGAGGTCTGCTATTAGTCAGTTAGCAACTGGGGATGAGCCGGTTCAAGTTGATATTCAGGTTAATAAGCAGAGTTTGGAGAGTGATCTTGAAGTTGCACTGAAGGATGTGGAGCTTCCTATAAAATTCAAGATTGATGCAGAACAGATGGCAACTGATATTCAGGCGGCTGTTAATCAGATCACAGACGTTGAAATCAACTTGAGGGTTAATACAGATAGTTTAAGAAGCTCTGTAGAGGGGGCTATGAACAATGGTGGAAATAGCGTTCCAACAGTTGATACATCTGGAATGGCTGAAATGCAGAATATTCTTAATGGTCTTAATAACGCAGGTGTCCAGGGACAGAGTGTGTTCCAAAGCTTTGGTAGTACACTGAAAGACGCTTTTAGCACTTTTACAGCGGCTAATTTGTTGACGGATGCTATATATAAAGTGGGCGACGCTGCGAGAGAAGCTGTGAGTACGGTCAAAGAATTGGATGATGCCACAGTTGCATTACAGCTTGCCACGGGGGCTAATTATAATACGGTTCACGGTATGATGAATGATTATAATGCACTGGCAAAAGAGTTGGGATCACTTACTACACAGGTTAGTGAAGGAGCAGATGCTTGGTTAAGACAAGGAAAATCAATTGATGAAGTCAATAATCTCGTTAAGTCTTCAATGGTGCTTTCGAAAGTTGGTGACATGTCATCCGAAGATGCAACAAAATATCTTACAGCAAGTTTGAATGGATATAAATTACAAGCTGATGCGGCTGAGTCAGTAGTTTCTAAAATTTCATCTGTCGATTTGGTTTCGGCTACTAACTCTTCTGGCCTAGCTGAAGCTATGTCTCGTGTTGCAGTTACGGCAGACCAGGCAGGAATCTCTATGGATCGTCTGCTTGGCTATGTGGCAACTATAGGTGAAGTCACACAGCAGAGTATGAGTACGGTAGGAACTGCTATGAAGTCAATCCTAACTCGTATGACTAATATTAAATCTGGTAAGTTGGAGCTGGTAGACGAGGACGGAACTACTGAAAAATTGTCAGATGTAGAGACTACACTTGCAAATGTGGGAATTAATCTTAGAAAAACTATGACGGAATATAATAGTGCTTCAGATGTATTAGATGCACTTGCATCCAAGTGGGACACATTAAATCAGGCACAGCAAAACGCCATCGCGATTTCTTTCGGTGGATCAAGAATGCAGAACCAATTTCGAGTCCTCATGGAGAACTACGACCGTGTAAAAAAATATACTGATGTTGCAGCTAACTCAGAAGGCAGTGGCGAGCAGAAGTTTGATCTCTACTTAGAGGGACTTGAGGCAAAGACTAATTCCTTAAAAGCTTCCCTGGAATCTTTATCTTCTAGCGTGATTTCTCGTGACCTATACGCTGGATTTCTGGATGGTTCCAAAGCTGTAGTAGACTTTACGGAGAAGACCGGATTACTCAAAGGAGCTTTGGCAGGACTTGGAACAGCTGGTGCTACATATGCATTGAGTCAGTTAGTAAGCATGGCTACCAGTGCAACAAAAGAATTTTCAAATCTGTCTAATGCTCTGAAGTTGGTAAAAGCAGCGGAGAGTGCAGGAACATTTGATACCTCTAATATGGCAAGTCTGATTAATCTCACGAAAGGACTTTCAGAATCTCAGACAAAACTTGTGCTATCCAGTACAGCCTTATCAGATGCACAAAGAGTGGCAGTGTTGATGGGACAAGGAATGACAGAAGCTCAGGCAAGTGCTGCGGTTGCATCTATGGGATTAGCAAGTGCAGAAGGTGTTGCTACAAGTGCAACAGTTTCTCTAAGTTCTGCGCTATCTGGATTAATGTCAACACTTCTTGCAAATCCGCTGATTCTTATTGCAGCAGGAGTGGCAGCAGCGGTTAGTGCTTTTTCCGCATATAAGCATTCTATAGAAGAGGCTGTAGATAAAGCACAAGAAGCTGGAAATACCTGGGAGGAAAATAATACATCCTTACAGGATAATATAGATAAGATCACGGAACTTCGTACTGCGTTGGACAATGGTACATTATCAGAAGAAGAGGCTTACCAGGCTAAGTCTGATCTATTGGAAATTCAAGACTCTTTGACAGAGAGTTACGGAAACCAAGTACAAGGTTTGGATTTAATTAATGATTCTCTTGATACACAGATTGCAAAGCTTAAAGAACTTTCTACTGAAGAATCAAAACGTTTCCTTAATGAGAATAAAAAAGGTGTTGAAGAAGCAGAGAAACAGATGGAGAAAGAGCGCCATGCTTATCTTGGACAGTATTCTGATAATGGATCTGAAGAATCAAATGCCATTAATCAGGCAATCACCAAGCTCAAAAAGAAGTATGGTGATGATGTGTTTAAGCTTCAAGAAGGCATGGAAGGTACTGGAAATCTTGAAATCCAGTTTACAGCAGACGCTTCCACTGCTAAAGATGCACTGAATGATTTTATGAACGAGGTCAGATCTATTCAGGAACAATACGGCGAGAGTGATGTGCTGACAAGTTTGTCAAACTATGCTTCTGGTGGTTTGGAAGAAGCCAATGATATTCTGTCTGAATATCAGGACTTATACAATCAGGCGAAACAAGCTGAGTTATTTTCCGATAAACAACAATATTCTGGGAAGACTGCGTTAGAATGGCTTAATAAATATGAAGACGCGGTAAATAAATACAATGACGCAATATCAAATGGAAATGCAGACGAGATTGCAGATGCAAAGCAATATTATGATGATATTAATAAGAGTGTTCAAGTTCTTATGAACACAGATGCTTCTAAGTATTCCTCACAGTTTAAAGAGATTGGAGATCAGCTGAATACTGCAGCAATTAAAGCTAATGAGTTCAATCAAGCTCTTTCCGGTGAGGGTGAAAATGGATTCCAGAAGCATTTACAATCTGTAGCTGAAGAAATTAAGAAGTTAAATATGGATGATGCGGATTTTAAGGCTGCTGTTGCTTCAGGTGATGTGGACTCCATTAATTATCTTGTAGAAGCTGCTAAAAATGCAGGAATCATTACTGGAACATCTGCTAGTGAGATACAACCACTTATCACAGCGCTGGGAAATTTGGGCTATATCAGCAATATGTCCGCAGATGGATTGAATAATGTAGCTGATAGCGCGGACAATGTGGAGATGTCTTTCTCTGATCTTGCGAAAGAGGACAGTTCGAGTCTGTTACAAGAAATCAGTGCTGTGCAAGAGGCGTTAGATTCTCAGTCTATTGGTGTGTCGGTAAGCTATGATGATTTTAATTCAGATGCGCTGGCTGATTATAGAGATTGCCTTGAATTCATTAATGGAAGTTTAGTTCTAAATGAAGAGAATGTTAAAAAATTAACAAAAGAAAAAGTAGAGGAACAAGTTGCTACAAACAATACTGCAAAAGCACAGAAACAGCAAGAATATCTGGAAAATGCCAAGCAAATTGAAGCATTACGCCAGAAACTTCTTGATAATACAGATGCAACAGGTAAGAGCGCAGAGAGTATTCAGGAACAGATTGACGGATTGTTAGCAAGCAATGACGCAATTGTGGAGCAGTGTAGTCAGCTTGATTTGTTAAATTCTTCATTGATGGAATCTATTGGTATTTATCAGCAGTGGAAGGATGCGCAGAATGCTTCTGAATCTGGAGATATGTTTGACGACTCCATCAAGGCATTATCTTTAATCAATGATACACTAAATAATACAGAGTCAGATTCTTATGGAAGGATTGGGAGACAAGATTATAAAACATCTCTTGACTTGGTTATTCCAGATACAGTTGATAAATCAGATGAAGATGCAATTAATTCTTACCTGAACAGTATAGATAATCTCTTTACCCACAATGATAAAGGTGAGAAAGCTGGTCTTAATATAGAGCAGTTTTGTAAACAAGCCATGGACAAGGGATTAATGGTACTTGATGAATCAGGAGAAAACTATCAAGTTGCTGGTGGGAAAACCATGGAAGATTTTGCCGAAGGTATGAATCTCGCAATGCCTATGGTACAGTCAGCCTTTGGGGAAATGTCTGAACTGGGCGCCACGTGGGATTTTTCAGATGAAGGAATCCAAACAATGGGCGATATTGCTGTAGCTGCCACGGAAGCTTCAGAAGCATTACGTAGTGTTGCTGGAAACGAAGACCTAAAAATCAATCTTGATGTGTCTGATCTGGAAACTACGGAAGAAAAATGCTCTGCATTGGATGATACCATATCAGAGATGAACAGTGTTAAAGCAAAGGTAGGCGTGGATTCATCAGAAGTAGATCAGGCGAATACAATTATTCAGTGTTGCGTTGCTCAGAAACAACAATTAGAAGCACCAGCTGTAATGAATGTTGATGTAAGCCAGGTATCGGGCAAGATTGGAGAAGCTGTTGGATTGTTGCAAGAGTTCCAAACAGCGCAGAACACATTGCAGATGCAAGAGACACTTGGAATGGACACCTCAGAAGCCCAGGCAAATGTGGAAGCTGTAGCAGATAAGATTAAAGGGCTTGATACGAATGTAAAAGCTACATTATCTATAGATGATTCCTCTATTGATACAATCCAGGACAGTATTAACAGCAAACTCACAAATGAAGTTATGGTAAAAGCCGGTATAGATGATTCTGCTATTATTGGGTTCCAAGAAACAAAGCATGATGCAAAAGGTGAAGTTGACTGGGACAACGATACGACAAAAGTTGATGCTTACGCCGCTGCTCAAAAGAAAAGTGACGGTACGGTGTTGTGGAGTAATGATATTTCACAGGTAAAAACTCAATTTCAGGCTGTAGGACACATTAATTGGGGAAACACTTCTGCTCCTACTAATGGAGCTAATAGCGTGAATGGAACAGCTCATGCATCTGGAACTGCTAAGGCTAATGGTGACTGGGGAAATAAGCGTCCTGGAACTACTCTTGTGGGCGAATTAGGTCGTGAAATGTGCGTAAATCCTCATACCGGAAAATGGTATACAGTTGGAGATAACGGAGCCGAATTCACAGACATTCCACAAGGAGCAATTGTATTTAATCATGTGCAGACTGAGGAATTGTTAAGCAATGGATTCACAGCTTCAAGAGCAGTCGCGTTAGCGTCTGGGACAAGTCCTGATATTTCCGGTAAAGCTCTTGTATCTGGAAATGCTATGGTAACTGGTGGAATAAGTGTAAAACAAGCACAAAAATCTGTTGTATCTGGTGGTAATACGGCAAAGGCTACCAGTGCTACCAATGCAGATACCAAAGCGACCCAGAGCCATACAAAAGCTACGGAAGAATCCACAGAAGCCACAAAAAAGTCCATGAAAACATTTGACTGGGTTGCTACGAGGCTGGAAACATGTGAGAAAAAGGTCAAGAAAATATCAGATCAGATTACGGATTATATTACATCTGCATTAAAGACATCTTTGTTGAAGAAACAGATGAAAACCATGAGCAAAGAAATCTCTTCTAACACCAAAGGTGAGCTTGCTTACATGAAGAAAGCTAATTCTGTTGCTGAAAAATACACTTATTACAATAGTGATGGTGGAGAAATAAATGTATCAATTCCTAAGAAATATCAAAAATTGGTACAGTCCGGTGCTTATCGTATTGAAGATATGGACACTAGCACAGATGAGGGTAAGGCTTTAGCAGAAGCCATTTCAGAATATCAGAGCTGGTATGACAAGGCACAGGATTGTAAACAGGCTGTTATTGATCTGAGAAATGAACAACAAAAACTATTTGAGCAATGGGCTAACATGCCTACAGAGAAAGCCGAGAAAAAGATTGATCGTTTGACTACTGGTTATAACGGTATTAATGCTATATCTTCCAGATTAACAGCGGCTACAAAAGGTGGTTCTATTCAGGCTGTTCTTGCGCAGACAATGCAATCTGATCTGACAGATGCCAAGGATCAGAAGAAATCAGATAATAAAGCGTTGAAATCTGCGAAGACTGCTAATAAAAAAGCTTCCAGTGAAAAGAAAAAAGCTGATAATAAGGTTAAATCTACTGCTAAATCCTTACTGAAAACAAATCTTACTGATGAACAGAAGAAACAGGTGAAATCTGGTAAGAAGCTTGATACTACTGGTATGTCAGGTTCCCAGAAGAAAAAAGCTGACGCTTATAATAAGGCTGTGACAAACAAGAGCAAAGCGAATAAGAAAGCCACATCTGCAAAATCTAAATTATCTACGGCAAAATCTAATTATAATTCTTCTAATTCTACATATAACTCCATGAAATCAAATGTAAATGAAGCTCTAACCGCGTATGATTCCGGTGATTCATTATCATATATGAATAGCCTGGTGGACCAGCAAGTCTCTGGAAAGAAGTTAGAACAGAATGCAAGAAAAACTGCTGTTGAACAGGCGAATGCTAATTTGACTACGACTAAGAAGCAGAAGACAACAGCTAACAAAAAGCTTGCAAAGCTTCAGAAGAAATATAAGAACAGTAAGAATCTTACAGCAGCTCAGAAAAAGAAGATTGTAGCTGGCAAGGAAATTGATACAACCGGAATCACTGATGCAAAGCAGTTGAAAATTCTGACCGTTTACAATAATGCCTTAGCAGACAGTAAAAAGAAGAAAGAGAACGTAACCATTGCCACAAATGCTCTTGCAGAAGCTAATGAAAACCTTATGACAGCCGAGGTGGAATCTGCTCAGGCTACGGTAGAAGCGGTATCTACAAAATTTGATAATGCGAAGACATATTACGAAGCACTTCTAAGTTACCAAGAGCAATTGAGTAAATATCAGGAAAAGAATATAGACCTGGCAAAAGCTCACGGAGATTACGAAAAATCTTCTGACTATGATGTTAAGATAAGCAACACTCAGGCTGAGAGGGCAATTAAACAGAATGAGCTTGATGAACTGACGAAACAGCTAAATGATGGCGTTGAGGCTGGAACAATCGTGGAAAATTCACAAGAATGGCTGGACATGCAGACAAAAATCAAAGAAGCGCAAAATGCTGTGGCAGACTATGACACACAAATTGAGGAATTGAAGCAATCTCAGATTGGTGTTTATTACGAAGAACAGTTTGAAAGAGCTGCAGAAAAGGTTGACAGGTTCCGTGATAAGCTGGATGGTCTTAAATCTCTGATTTCTGATGATATGAAAATTGATAAGAACACAGGACTTCTCACAGAATCAGGTGCGTTGGCAATTACATTGGATGTTGATGATATCCAGGCTTCCACAGAAAATCTGAAAACCTATATAAAGGAAAGACAGCAGATTATCAACGATTACAACGCAGGAAAATTCGGCGAGGATGAATATAACCAGAAGCTCAAGGATGTTGATGCAGATATCAAGAGTACCACTGCAAATATTTATTCTTCCAGGAATTCCATTTTGGAGCTGGTGAAATCCCAATCTCAGGCTGAATTAGATGTGCTGAACAAGGTCATTGATAAGAGAAAAGAAGCTTTATCAGCTAAGAAAAGCTACTATGACTATGACAAAACCTTGAAGAACAAGACCAAGGACATTGAAGTGTTGGAGAGACAGATTGCAGCGTTGGAAGGCTCCACTAGTGCTGAAGACAAAGCAAGAAAAGCAAAATTGCAAGAACAGCTACAATCTGCAAAAGATGATCTGAATGACACAATTGTAGATCATGCTTATTCTATGCAGACTGATTCACTGGATAAGCTGTCTACCGATCTTAGTGAGGATCTTGATATATGGATCAACAAAATTAGTTCCAACATGGAAGAAATGACCAATGCTATTAATAGTGCCATTAGTGGTGCAGGACTTAGCACAGCAAGTACAATTAATGCTATTTCTTCTATACTAAAGCACTACGGATTATCAGATAGTGAGATTTCTCAGTCTGGATTGACTGATATTAAGGGTTATGCTTCCGGAACAGACTATGTACCTAAATCTGGAATATACAGAGTAAATGAAAAAGGAATGGAGTCTGTCTTTTCTAAACAATATGGTACTCTTACATTCTTAAACCAGGGTGACAAAGTGTTTGATGCTAACTTTACGAAAAGCTTATTGGACAATGCAACTATAGCCACCCAGAAAAACATGCCAGACTATGCTGGAATGGCAAAAGCTATAGAAAAGAATATCCAAAATATTCAGAACTTAAGTGGAAATACTTATGTAAATAATTTCTATATTGATGGTGCACAAGATACAGATTCTATTTTGAAAGAAATTGATAAACACTTGGATAAGAAAATCCAGGCACATGACAAGAAACAGGTAAGAGATTTCAGAAGTTTGCATTGAAGTGAAATGCTTCATGAGTGATTTTTGAATGATGTAATTTTTTAGAATTAAAACAAAGAGCTTTTAAGAAGAAATTACTGCAACTGGTAATGGCTTCTTGGAAGCTCTTTTTGAATATATTGAGGTAATTTTTATGGAAATAACAAATTGTGTAACACATGAAACAACAAATGCAGCAGTAATGGGACTTGGATCAAATGAACAGGAAATGTTGAATTTTGCAATCAAAAATGGTATCATCGACTTACCACATTTGCAGGATCAAGTTGAAATGATGAAGAATGCGGAAATTTTACAAAATCATCAATATAAGATTTGGCAAGGAAATAATCAAAAGTGGTATACATATTTACCGGATGGCGAAGATGGACGTAAACAGGTAAAAAGGTCTACAAAGGCAGCCATTGAAAAAGCAGTGATTCAGTATTACCGCAAAAATCCCAAAGAAGAACGCAAGATCAAAACCTTTAAAGACGCCTATGAGCATTGGCGTAGTGTCCAAGATTCTCTGGTTTGTCATAATACCGTATGTAAATATAATACAGATCGCAAAAGGTATTTCGATGGCACACCATTTGTAAAAAAGAATATTCAGGACATAACGGAAGAAGATATAAAGGTTTTTATTGTAAAAACAGTTAAGGAAAAAGAACTGTGCAAAAAGGCGTGTAAAACATTATTCAGTTATATTAAGAATACAATCTACAGTGCAAGAGTAAATAAAGCCATTGTTGGTGATCCTATGGAATTCTTGCAAGCAAAACAGTTCTATCAGTATTGTGTGGAAAAAGAAAAGCCTTTAGAGCAGAAAATTTTTTCTGATTTGGATTTGAACAGTCTACATGAGAGATTTGATCTTGACCATGAGAAAAAACCAGATTATATTCCCACATATGCAGTACAGTTAGCTTCTTTAACAGGGATGAGAGTAGGAGAAATAGTTGCGCTCAAATGGGAAGACATTAAATTGGATTATATTGTCATTAACAAGTCTGAAAAATACGATAGGATAACAAAAGAGTATTTCATTGATAAGACTAAGAATAAGAAAGACAGAGTTTTCCCAAAGACTAAAGAGATTGAAAAGCTGTTTAATACAATAAAATATGTCGAACAGACAAATGGATTTTTTTGCGAATGGGTGTTCGCTAATAAAGACGGTAGGATTCATGCGCCAATGGTATCTTCCTGTATAAAAAACAAATGTAAGCAACAAGGGTTAAGGAATAGAGGAATTCATTCTTTTAGAAAGACAGTAAATTCTAAATTGAAATGTAATGGAGTCTCTACAACTGTTGCGGCTTCTTTGCTTGGTCATACGGAAGAAGTAAATGAAAAATATTACACTTTTGATACAACAGATTTGAAATATAAGACAAAAATTATTGAAGAAATTGAAGTAAAATAACAAAAAGTAATCAAGGTAATCAAAATTATTTTACTATCAAACAAATAAAATGCTTGATTTTTAAGGCTTTATAGGGTATAGTAAGGAAGGTGCAAGCGCGCCGTGAGGTCGCAGGTTCAAATCCTGTTGCCCCGATTAGTCATTGACAAGTGACTTGAAAAATGTTAAGGTAATAACCACAAAGAACATATAAGAGAAATGCTTTGATAAGGAGTAGTACACAGGTGCCAGAGCACAGAGAGTCATCGGGTGGTGTGAGATGACGGAAGGAAACTGTAGAACTCGCCTTGGAGCAGCTGTCTGAAATTACTTCGAATGGTTAGAAGAAGCGAGAGTAGACACAGCCGGATTCCACCGTTACAGGGAAAGGATATAAGGAGTAATCCCGTATCCGATAAGTGTATGGATTCTATTCATGAAATAAGAGTGGTACCGCGTAGGATGTATGTCTTCCGTCTCTTGCACCTGTATGTGTGCAGAGTTGGAGGGCTTTTTTTATGTGATAGCAACCTCATTGAAATTTGCTGCCATATAAACCTGCTTTATCAGACAGAGTTCTGACAGGGCAGACAAAGAATCCTTCCGTCACAGAAAAGAGAAAATTTAAATTTACAATATGGAGGAATGAAAAAATGATGAATGTAAGCAAATACAAAAAACAGTATTATCTTCCACCAGAAATCTGTATGGACTGGGCAAAAAAGGACTATATTGACAAGGCACCTGCATGGTGTTCTGTAGACCTTCGTGACGGAAACCAGGCACTTGTCATCCCAATGAGCCTGGAACAGAAGGTTGAGTTTTTCAAACTTCTTGTACAGATTGGATTTAAAGAGATTGAAGTAGGATTTCCAGCTGCTTCTGAGACAGAGTATACGTTCCTTCGTACCTTGATCGATCGCAAACTGATTCCTGAAGATGTTACGATCCAGGTACTGACACAGGCCAGGGAGCATATTATCCGTAAAACCTTTGAAGCTGTAAAAGGTGCACCCAAAGCCATTGTTCACGTATACAATTCCACATCTGTTGCACAGCGTGAACAGGTATTCAAGAAATCTAAAGAAGAGATTTTAAAGATTGCCGTAGAAGGTGCGAAATTATTAAAAGAACTGGCTGAACAGACAGAAGGAAACTTCCAGTTCGAGTATAGCCCGGAGAGCTTTACAGGAACTGAGCCGGAATATGCCCTTGAGGTCTGCAATGCAGTTATCGATGTATGGCAGCCAACTCCGGACAACAAATGTATCATCAACCTTCCGGTAACAGTGGAGCATTCCATGCCGCATGTATATGCAAGTCAGGTTGAGTATATGTGCAAACATATGCTTTACCGTGAAAATGTAATCGTATCCTTACATCCTCACAATGACAGAGGTTGTGGTGTGGCAGATTCTGAAATGGGAATTCTTGCCGGAGCAGACCGCATCGAGGGAACTCTTTTTGGAAACGGAGAGCGTACTGGTAATGTTGATATTGTAACACTTGGAATGAATATGTATTCCCAGGGAGTAGATCCGAAGCTTGACTTCTCTGATATGCCTCACATCTGCGAGGTATATGAGCGCTGTACGGGAATGACAGTTGGAGAGAGAAGTCCATACAGTGGCGCACTTGTTTTTGCAGCATTTTCTGGTTCACATCAGGATGCAATTGCCAAAGGCATGCACTGGATCGAGGAAAAAGATCCGAACCGCTGGACAGTTCCGTATCTGCCAATTGATCCCACAGATGTTGGACGTAATTATGATGCAGATGTTATCCGTATCAACAGCCAGTCTGGAAAAGGCGGCGTAGGCTACATTCTGGAAACAAAATACGGTCTGAACCTTCCGCCAAAAATGCGTGAGGCAATGGGTTACGCAGCCAAGGGTGTTTCCGATCACCTTCATAAAGAGCTTCATCCAGATGAAATTTTTGATCTGTTCAAAAAGACTTTTGAGAATGTGGGACAGCCGTACAGCATTAATGAAGTGCACTTCCAGCAGACAGGCGAGGGAATTACAACTAAAGTAACCTCTACATTTAATGGAAAAACAATTACTACAGAGGCTGTGGGAAATGGACGTCTCGACGCAGTGAGCAATGCCCTGAAGAAAGCATACGAATTGAAGTATTCTCTGGAAGTATACCAGGAACATGCGTTAGAGCGCAGCTCCAGTTCCAAGGCTATAGCATATGTTGGAATCAAGAAGCCTGACGGAACTATGGCATGGGGAGCCGGCGTAGACCCGGATATTATCCGTGCTTCCATTGATGCACTTGTAACAGCAATCAATAACCGCTGATAGATCTGTTTAAACCTTATTTATAATAAGAAGCATATTTGATAACAAAAAGACAAACCACCGCGAATCAGTTTATAAAAAAGACTGTGCGGTGGTTTGCTGTTTTGAAAGGTGTCAGCGTTTTTTGTCAGAATTCGGCGATAAAAAAGGTTTGACGAACAGAAAAAGAAAAGCTATAATGAAATCCATAAGAAGGGGAGAAACAACCATACCTAAGAATAAAAGGGGACAAATAGAAACAGGGTAAATTTATCAAAAATATTACATGATTTTTGAATGAATCATCCTATTTCTTTCTTGTCGTCTTTCTTTTTTTACCTGTTTTTAGAGAAAAAAGCTATAGAAAGCAAAAAAAACTTGACATTTGGGAGTTTATTAAATATAATTTTCCTATAAATTACAGAAATGTTACAGAATAAATAATAAAAGAAATCAAAACATAACAGAAGTGCAAGGAAAGAAGAATATGAAATTAAAAAGAAGTTTACAACATGTAACAACTTGCAAGAGCAATGCCCAGAAAAAAAAGAATGGAAATGCTCTTGTACATAATTTTGTAGCTCTTAGCGCCTGCGCCACGTTGGCAATGATTTTGGCAGTTGGAACGAAGGTGGCGGAGTTTGGTCCACGGAGTCAGGTATATGCAGCTTCGGACAAAGAGAACAGATCCGCGGATGCCTGGACTGACCTTGGAAATGTAGAGTATGATCTGCCTACAGGAATTGCCGGTATGGTAACCAGTGTTGCAGATACTCCATCAGCAGGAACATCTGTAACAAGAATTGGAACTTCATGCGAGAGAGTCATGGTAGGCCAGCGCGTGAAGCAGATAAAAGGAAACGTGGATGAGCTGAATGTAGGGGACTCTATGGCTGATACAGTTGCGAGCCTTGATGCAGCTGCAGTATCCATGTCTGCAAATCCGAAGATCATGTCGGACGCAGATTATGATAACCTGCTTCATATAGTAGAGGCAGAGGCGGGCACAGAGGACATTAAAGGTCGTGTACTGATCGCAAATGTAATTATGAACCGCCTTTCCCATGAGGAATTTCCAGATACCATTACAGGTGTTATTCTGGATCAGAGAAATGGAATTCCTCAGTTTTCACCTGTTTACGATGGTAAGTTTTATGAAGTAACGGTAACAGATGAGACCAGGGAAGCTGTGAAACAGGCATTAGAGGGAACTGACTATTCAGAAGGAGCTCTGTTCTTTGTTCAGCGTTCTGCTGCGGACAAAAAGAACGTGTCCTGGTTTGATAAGGATTTAAAAAAATTATTTAAATATGGTGTTCACGAGTTTTACACCTACCCGGATGAAGCTAAGTCACAGAACACTGAGAATGAAACCTCAGAAGATGACACAAACGTTGTTCAGATGGTGAAAAAATAATATTTTAATAACAGTAACATTCTGTAATAAGGAGATATAAGCCGCCAGGAAATTACAATTCCAGGTGGCTTTTTCAAATTGGGTGTTGATTTAGCACGGTGAAGTATGTATAATACCTGTAAAGTTAAAATATGATAACAAAGAGAGGATGACTGCCGGTAGGTTACAGATTCCGGCATGAGTACCTCATAACAATAAGCGAAAGGCAGGAATAACAAATGCAGGTAATGTACCAGAGCACCAGAGGAAAAGGAGAACCGGTAACCGCTTCCCAGGCTATTTTAAAGGGACTTTCTGAAGATGGAGGACTGTTTGTACCAACACAGATTCCGGCACTTGATGTTTCTATGGATGAACTTTCCAGAATGACTTATCAGGAAACTGCTTATCAGGTAATGAGCCGCCTTCTTACTGACTTTACAGAAGAAGAGTTGCGCACCTGTATCAACCGAGCATATGACAAGAAGTTTGACACAGATGTGATCGCACCTCTTAAGGAAGCTGACGGGGCATATTATCTGGAACTTTTCCATGGTCCTACAATTGCATTTAAAGACATGGCACTTTCCATTTTGCCATATCTTATGACGACTGCAGCAAGAAAGAATAATGTAAAAAATGAAATCGTTATCCTGACTGCGACCTCCGGAGATACTGGAAAAGCAGCACTTGCAGGTTTTGCCGATGTTCCGGGAACCAGGATTATTGTATTCTATCCGAAGCATGGCGTAAGCCCGATCCAGGAGAAACAGATGGTAACCCAGAAAGGTGCCAATACTTATGTTGTGGGCATCACAGGTAATTTTGACGATGCCCAGACAGCTGTAAAGAAAATGTTCAATGATAAAGAACTGGCAGCAGAGCTTTCCCAGGCTGGATTCCAGTTCTCTTCTGCAAACTCCATTAATATTGGACGTCTTGTTCCCCAGATCGTTTATTATGTATATGCATATGCTGCACTGGTGCGCCAGAACAAGATTGAAGCCGGACAGGAGATCAATGTAGTAGTTCCTACAGGAAATTTTGGAAACATTCTGGCAGCATTTTATGCAAAACAGATGGGACTTCCGGTGAACAAGCTGATTTGTGCTTCTAACGAGAACAAGGTTCTGTTTGATTTCTTCTCCACAGGTACATACAATAGAAAGAGAGACTTTATCCTTACCAGTTCTCCATCTATGGATATTTTGATTTCCAGCAATCTGGAGCGCCTGATCTATCGCATTGCAGGCGGAAATCCTGAGGAGTGTGCAAAACTCATGGAAAATCTTTCCAAGGGTGGTGAATACACTATTACACCCGAGATGAAAGCCCAGCTGAAAGATTTCTATGGAAACTACTGCTCCGAAGAAGAGACGAAGGAAGCTATCCGCGAAGTATATAAGGCAAGTGATTATGTGATTGATACACATACTGCAGTTGCTGCTGGCGTATACAAAAAATATGTGAAAGATACCGGAGATAAGATTCCGGCAGTTATTGCTTCTACAGCAAGTCCATACAAGTTTACCAGAAGTGTTATGGATGCAATCTCAGAAGGACATGAGAATCTGGATGATTTCGGGCTTGCAGACGCACTTGAGAAGCTTTCCGGGGTGGCAGTTCCGAAGGCCGTCAACGATATCCGTACTGCGCCAGTACTTCACGACAGGGTAGTAGATGCAGAAGATATGCCTGCAACTGTGAAAGAGATTCTGGGTATTAAATAATCTGCCGTGAAAGTCTGTATGGTAAATAAGACGATAGGCGGCATGCCCACTTTGTTGTTTCTGGTCAGGCCGTGAACAGTAATTTTGTTAAAAATCAGTAAAAAATCAGTAAAAAGAATTTGTGCATTTTCTGTTGAAAAACAGTATATACTAGAGTATAATTATTTTTAGAAAAATGAATCCTGGGATGTGCGAGGCCCCTTTTATTTTTGAACCTACATTGACATCAAGGGAATCCAATATCGCAGTGCGGATGTCAGACCTCTCGTTGTGGTAGGCAGAAGTCCTGTTGAGGATACCCACCTAGCGGTTAGCTAGGCGTCAAAAGAAAGGGAACGGCATTCTGGGATTTTTTAGAACAGGGAGGCAGGTAATATGGGTGTTACAGCAAAGAAATTTGGAAACTTAACCTCTGGGGAAGAGATTACTTTATACCATCTGGAGAATAAATCCGGTGCATATGCAGAAGTGATGGATTACGGTGCCATTCTTGTGAAGCTTTGCGTTCCGGACAAAGATGGGGAGCTTACAGATGTAGTGCTTGGTTATGACGATGTTCAGCAGTACGAAGTAAATGGCTGCTTCTTTGGTGCAATCATAGGAAGAAGCGGAAACCGTATCGCAGGTGCCAGATTTTCCCTTTATGGACAGGAATACCAGCTTGACAAGAATGAGAATGACAATAATCTTCACAGCGGCCCCAATGGCTTCGAGAAGAAGATTTGGACTGTTAAGAATATAGATTCTGACAAAAATGCCATTACTTTTTCCAGAATCAGCCCGGATGGCGAGAATGGATTCCCGGGAGAATTCCAGGTGTCTGTTACATATGAATTTACAGAGGACAATACCTTGCAGATTTACTATAGCGGAATCAGTGACAAGGCGACACTGGCAAATATGACCAACCATTCCTACTTCAACCTTACAGGGGAGGGAAGCGGCAAGGTTCTTGATACATATCTTACGATCCATGCCAGAGATTATAATCCGGTGGATGAGTTCTCTATTCCTACAGGCGAATATGCAGCAGTAGAGGGTACTCCTATGGATTTTAATAAGGCGAAAAAGATTGGCCAGGAAATCGAGGCAGACTTCCAGCAGCTGAAGTTCACTGGCGGATATGACCACAATTATGTGACTGACAATTACGCGAAAGGCAGTCGGAGAACGGTTGCAGTTGCATACAATGAGACCTCTGGTATTACGATGGATGTGGTTTCGGATTGTCCATGTGTGCAGTTCTATGCTGGTAATTTTGTTATTGATGAGAAGGGTAAGAATGGACATGTTTACAACAAGCGTGAAGGCTTCTGCCTTGAGACACAGGTTGAACCAAATGCAGTAAATGTGGAAGCATTCCATTCACCAGTACTTGAAGCTGGTGAGAAGTATCAGTCTTTTACCGCATATAAATTTGACGTAAGAAAATAATTACAATACAGATATTTTTGTCTGGTTTTCTTCATATACTTTTGTATGAAGAAGACCAGATTTTTTTATGGATTGAATTATTTTCTGATTGTACTGCTGGGCTGGCTGCTTTTGTTTGGAAAAGCCGCAGAAATGAACAAGAGGAGTGAAGAAAGTGCCAAAAGGGAGCAGAAAGAAAAGAAAAAGGAAACTGACGAAAACAAGGTGCAACAACGAGAGCCTTCCATTCGCGTTCTGCTCACAGACTCGTCCTGGCAATCCTGTTATCACCAGTCAGTAACCATAGAACAAAAAGGAAAAGAACATACCTACACCCCGGATTCACAGGAACTCCAGAATGATAGTCTGCTTCTGGACGGGGGAACTGATGGCATTGCGATTCCCTCTATTGAAAGAGCTCAGAATCCTCCTGTTTATTATGGAACTCTGGAAATTAAAAAGACAGCGCAGGGGCTGCTGATTATTAATGAATTGTCCCTGGAAGCTTATCTGGAAGCTGTAGTCCCAAGTGAAATGCCTGCATCCTATGAAGAACAGGCATTGATGGCCCAGGCAGTATGTGCCAGAACCTATGCAGTTTGCCAGATACAGGAAAACAGTCTGGAAAAATATGGGGCGGATGTAGATGACAGCGTGAATTATCAGGTTTACAACAATTTTGGGGCAGATAAAAGAACAAATAAAGCAGTACAGGATACAAAAGGTCAGATCCTATGCCAGAATGGAGAACCGATCACGGCTTATTATTTTTCTACATCAGCAGGCAGGACAAGCACAGATGAGATCTGGGGAGCAGACAGGTCAGCAGCTTATCTGAAAAGTGTAGAATGTGATTTTGACCAGAATATGCCATGGAGCAGCTGGAGCGTGGAAATTCCCTGGGAAACTTTAGAGAAACGATCGGGAAATCTGGAAGGCAGCGGGGAATTTATAGGGCTTCAGGTTATTAAAAAGAATATCAGTGGTGCAGTTACGGGAATGGAGATTGTGACGGAAAATAAAAGTATACAGCTGGAAGGCGAATATGAAATACGGCAATTTCTTTCCCCGGCAGGGTGTTTGATTACAGAAAAAGATGGAAGTATTGTGAACGGCAGTAATCTTCTGCCAAGCGCCTATTTTGAACTGAACGTGAAATCCGGTAAGGCAGTACAGATTCAGGGGAAAGGGTATGGACACGGTGTGGGAATGAGCCAGAACGGGGCAAATGAAATGGCCAGGGAAGGCTATGGCTGGCAGGAAATCCTAAATTATTTTTTTAAGGATATTACGTTGGAAGTGGTGGGGAATAACCTGTCAAAGCGGGAAACATGACATTTTGCAAGGTATTTTTGTGAACAAAGTTCACAGAAAACCCGAGAATTAAGTTTGCGCAGCAAACGCTGCTGTTTGTGCTTGTCACAGGAAGGTTCGTCTTTTTGTGCATCGCGAAGCGTTTACTGATTATGGAGTGAACAGTAATTGTTGTTGTGAACGGAAAGAACAGTAACACCAGGAAAAAGTAGACAGAAAGCATGTTTCGTGATATGATACAAAAAATGATTACGAAAATGTAACAGGAGCAATCATATGGATAAGAAGAAAGAAAAACAGAGCGTTCTCCAGCTTCTGTTCGGTTTTATGGACAGGGCAAATGGAGACCATGTGGGAGCTTATGCGGCACAGGCAGCATATTTCCTGATTATGTCTTTTATTCCGTTTATTCTGTTTCTCACGACTATAATTCGATATACACCTTTAACATACAATATGGTCAGCGAAACCATCCGGGCATTTGTGCCCCACAATATACAGAATTTTGTGCTTACCATTGTATCAGAAGTATATGGCAGAAGCACGGCGGTAGTTCCGATTTCTGCTATCATGGCATTGTGGTCTGCAGGAAAAGCCATGCAATCCCTTACGAACGGACTGAATAGCATTTATCACGTCCATGAGACCCGTAACTGGCTGATTACCAGAATGTATGCAGTTGTTTATACATTTCTGTTCAGCATTGCAATTATTGCAAGTCTTCTGCTTCTGGTTCTTGGAAATCAGATTCAGATTATGGCAGGAAAGTACGTTCCATTCCTTGGGAGAATTATCGGAAAGATCATTGGAGCCAGGACGGCGCTTGTATTTGCCGGACTGTTTCTGATCTTTCTGATTTTGTATAAAATGCTTCCAAACCGTAAAGCTACTTTTAAAAGTCAGGTGCCGGGAGCTCTTCTGATTGCAGCAGGGTGGTCCCTGTTTTCCTATTTCTTTTCTATTTATTTTGACATGTTTCCAGGCTTCAGCAATATGTATGGAAGCCTGACTGCGTTGATCATGGTGATGCTGTGGCTGTATATCTGTATGAATCTGCTGCTGTATGGAGCAGAGATCAACGCTTATTTTGAAAAACAGTTCAGAATGGCCCAGGCATCCATGAGGGAAATGCTCAGCCGCGAGCGCGATGAGGCGGAAAAAGAGCTTAATAAAGAGAAGAAAAAATATCTGGAAAAAGAGAATGAGAGAAAGAAAAAGACTGAGATGAAAGCTTCAGCTGAGAAAAAGAAGGAAGAGCAACAGACAAATTAACCTCTTGACAGATTCACTCTGATGTGGCATAGTTATAAAAGAGAAAAAGCCAGGAAGGTGTTTTTAGGAAATTATTTTCTTTCAGAGAGAGGAAGCCACCGGCTGTAAGCTTCCTTAAGTTCAGATAGTTTCTGAGTTTCGCACCGGAGCCGCGTTTCTGAAATTTCCAGTAGGAAGCGACGTGAAGCTGCGCGTTAAGCGGCGGGAGAGCCTGTATATACAGGAATCAGGGTGGTACCGCGGAATATGCTTCGTCCCTTTTGTTGGGGACGGAGCTTTTTTATTTTCACGAGCAAGAGTCAAAGTCCACGCTTGGGTGAGAACTTGGTGACTGCCGCGAAAATGTAGGAAATACGCAAAGCGGGTTTTTCGCATTGTAAAGTCCTTGGAGCGCGAGCGCTGAACAATCCGCTTTACGAAAGAAAAAATCTGCTATGTAGATATTTTCTTACCTTCCTTCCCCCCCTCATCTGGCAGATTATAAAAATAAAGGAGAAATGAACCATGGATATGAAAGAAAGACTTCAGGAACTGGCTGAGAACGCCAGAGTACGGATTGAAGAATCCGAAGGCCTGGATAAATTAAATGATGTGCGTGTGGCATATCTTGGAAAAAAGGGAGAGCTTACCGCAATCTTAAAAGGAATGAAAGACGTTTCCCCGGAGGAGAGACCGAAGGTTGGCCAGCTTGTAAACGAGACCAGAGCTAAGATCGAAGGTCTTCTTGAAGAGTCCAGACAGAAACTGGAAGAAGCAGTCAGAGAAGAGAAGATGAAAGCAGAAGTAATCGATGTTACCCTACCTGCAAAGAAATCCAGAATCGGTCATCGTCATCCCAACAGCATTGCGTTGGAAGAGGTTGAGCGCATTTTTATTGGAATGGGCTATGAAGTTGTAGAAGGTCCGGAAGTTGAATATGCAGATTACAACTTTACCAAGCTGAATATTCCGGAGAATCATCCGGCAAGAGACGAGCAGGATACTTTCTTTATCAATGATTCCATACTTCTTCGTTCCCAGACATCTCCGGTTCAGGCACGTGCCATGGAAAAAGGAAAGCTGCCGATCCGTATGATCGCACCTGGAAGAGTATTCCGTTCGGATGA
>ENA-OPBZ01000042-OPBZ01000042.1-human-gut-metagenome-genome-assembly--contig:-NODE-42-length-75446-cov-5.785797_pt1 | contig 75446 bp, 57 predicted proteins | sample MGYA00241072_ERZ501459 | MGnify/ENA primary metagenome ERZ501459 (study PRJEB25962, sample SAMEA2042632) | human gut metagenome | biome: human gut; feature: human-associated habitat; material: faeces...
ACATTGTCCAAATGCGTCCGCATTGAAGAACTTTTAATCAACTAAATAGCAACTTAGCTAAGTACCTTCCTGGACTCCTCATCCGCAAATTGCTGCCGTACCAACTGGTAATAGTAGCCTTTCTTCGCCAACAGTTCCTTGTGTTTTCCCTGCTCTACAATCTTGCCGTCACGGACTACCAGAATCAGGTCGGCATTACGGATTGTAGATAATCTGTGGGCGATCAGGAAGGAAGTGCGGCCTTTCAATAGTTTGTCTGTGGCCTGCTGGATCAGTTGCTCGGTTTTGGTGTCGATAGAGGAAGTTGCTTCGTCCAGAACGAAAATGGCGGGATCTGCCAGTACTGCGCGGGCAAAGGAAAGAAGCTGCTTTTCTCCTGTGGAGAGACGGTCGCCGCCTTCACCTACGTCACTGTCATAACCTTTGTCAAGCTTTTCGGCTACCTCATCGGCATGAACTGCCTTCGCAGCAGCCTTTACTTCTTCATCAGTGGCATCCAGTCTTCCATAACGGATATTCTCCATCACAGTCCCGGAGAACAGATGTGGATTCTGAAGCACATATCCGATATTGCTGTGGAGCCAAAGCTGACTTCGCTCACGGTAATCTCTGCCGTCGATGAGGATTCTTCCCTTAGTGGGCTCAAAGAAACGGCAGGCCAGGTTCACCAGCGTACTTTTCCCTGCACCGGTCTCTCCGACGATTGCCACATTGGTACCAGCCGGAATTTTCAGGTTGAAGTTGCTGAGCACCTCTTCTTTTCCATCGGGATACTGGAATGAAACGTTTTCAAACTCAATGTCGCCTTTAATGGATTCCCAGTTCTCCTTGTGGGGATCAAAGAAATCTCCATACTTTTCCAGAACCTCTTGGGAGTCTACCACTTGGGGCTTCTCCTCCAAAAGAGAAGTCACTCGCTCAATATTGGCCTGAGCAGAAATGCACTGGGACAAAATTCCTGCAAGTCTCTGAATTGGTTCAAAAATTCCAACTGCATATGCAGTAAATGCAGCAAGTGTTCCTATGTCCATACTTCCATTCAGAACCATAGTGCCGCCACGCTCCAGTACAAGGGCAGTTGCCAGAGCTCCAAAGAAAACTACCAGCGGAATATAAATTGCATTTAATCTGGCAGCCTTGATAGACGCACTTCTCATCTCCTCAGTGACAGAGGAAAATTCCCGGAAGTTTTTTTCCTCCACAACTAGGGATTTCACAGTTTTCGCGCCCATAATTCCTTCGTTGTACCCACTTGTGATCTTGGAATTGATTTTTCTCACCTGACGGTTCCATGTGAGGATCTTATTCTGGAAATACCAGGTAAGAACTGCAATAGCTGGAACGATCAGCATGATCACCAGAGCCAGTTTCCAGTTCAGAAACAGCATTGCCACAAACACACCCACTACATAAAAGATAGCCCACAGCATATCGATCACATCCCAGGCGATCAGCTCTGTGATCCTGGCTACGTCGTTCATTACCCTGGACAGGATATATCCAACCGGAGTTGCATTGTAGTAGGAAAAAGACAGCTTCTGAAGATGAACAAACAATGCCCTTTTCATATCACGGCCTGTTTCCACATCAAGCGTCATGCAGCCTCTGGTGAAACAGATAACTGACCACATCTGAAAGACGATCACTGCAATATACAGCGCAATAAATCCTCCAAGTCCTGACAGAGTATTTTTCGCAATAAAGGAATCAATTGCCTGACGCTGAAACAGCGGCATTATAATATCCACCACCGAACAAAGAATATTCATCACAATTACCATAATCAGCACATTTTTCCGGGGTGCAAGGAAAGGGAAAACCTTTTTCCAGATGGAAATATCAATGGATTTTGTATATTCTTTTTCTTCTATCCGCACATTGCACCTCCTTCCATGAGACGGATGTCACTGTTCATCTGAATCTCATAAATGTCTTTGTATGGTCCCTCCTGGTGGATCAGCTCCTCATGGGTACCCATCTGCTGGATTTCTCCCTTGTCCATCACAATAATACAGTCAGCCTGCATAAGAGATGTGATCCGGTGGGAAATCATAATAACCGTTGCTTTCTCCATCTCTTTTTTCAGTTCTTTGCGAATCTTGTTGTCTGTCTCCGTATCTACTGCGGATAGTGAATCGTCAAATACCAGGATCGGAGCTTCTTTCATCAGCATTCTGGCAATTGCAACACGCTGCTTCTGTCCACCGGACAAAGTGACGCCACGCTCACCTACAATGGTGTCATATCCGTCTGTAAAATGAAGAATTGACTCATCTACACAGGCAATCTCCGCTGCATGGCGGATTTCTTCATCCAGAAGCTTCTCCTTTGTGATGCCAATATTCTCACGGATGGTTCTGGAGAAAAGGAACGGTTCCTGGAGTACCATGCCGATATTCTGGCGCAGGTACTGACGGTCAATGTCACGAATGTCTGTACCGCCAATGGTAATGCTGCCGCAGTCTTCCGGCAGATCATATAAACGGTTCAGTAAATGGACCAGAGTTGATTTTCCACTTCCGGTTGTGCCAAGAATTGCAAAGGTGCTTCCGGATGGGATTGTGAAATTGATGTTTTTCAGAACCGGGTGGTCTGAGGAATAACCGAAGGATACATCGCGGAAGCAGATATCGCCATCCATGGCAGGTTTCATTCCAATGACATGTCCCAAAGTCTGCTTTTCTCCACAGCCTTTATTTCCGGAATCCTTACTCGTTCGCTCTGCTGTCCGCGCAGGAATCTTATAATCCAGAGTTGCCTCACTCTGTCCTGCCTTCTTCTTTTTCGCAATATTCTCTGCATTTTCACTTCTGTCTGCAGACTTAGCTTCAACCTTTGCCACAGCATCCTCTTCCTCAGCCTCCAGAATATAAGCTACACGCTCCATGGAAACCCCAGCCTTACTCATATCCGAGATAATCCTTCCTAGGCTTCGCACCGGCCAGGTCAGGGACGCATTATAGGAAATAAATGCCATAAACTGTCCCAATGTGATCTGTCCATTCACGGCAAAAGCAACACCAGTCACCATAACCACCAGCACCTGCAGGTTGGTGATCAAATCTCCCGATGCCCAGTAAACGCTCATCAGCTTTCCAAGATATACCCACAAATTGGAGTAGGCATTATTTTTCTCATCAAACCGATCGATCTCATACTTTTCTCTACCAAAAGCACGCACTACACGAACTCCAGTCAGATTCTCCTGCACGGTACTGGAAAGTGCCCCCTCCGCCTCATCAGCATCCTGAAATCGTTTCCCGATCCTGGAATAGAAATAGCAGGAATAACCGATGATCACCGGAAAAAAAGCTGCCGCAGCCAGTGTGATCTGCACATTCATGGAAAACATGATTCCCAGATACAATACAATCAGGAAACAGATTCGAAACACCTCAGGCAGCTGCCTGCACACAAAGTTACGGATCACTTCCACGTCAGAGGTACATCTCTGAATGATCTCCCCAGTCTGGTGCTTTACATGCCAGGAAAAAGGCAGATACTGGGTGTGGTGATACAAGGTGTCACGGATGGATTTCAGGAAATTCTCTGAGCCTTTTGCCAGACACATTTTACTCAGATAATTAAAAACTCCCGAAAGAACTGCCGAAGCAGCTACCAGAAGTGCTGACAGAAGCAGTGTCTGCCGCACATTCAGACCATCCGGAATTCCATCCAGCACCAGAATATGGTCTGCTGTGTATTTCACAATCTGTGGGATCAACGCATTACATGCTGTAAACAGCACCGAAAATAATAGCGTTCCCACAAAGAACCGGATATTTCCTTTCAGGAAACGGAAAATGACCCGGAATTTCCCGGTTTTATTCTTCGTATTCATACTTCCCCCATTTTATAGAAAAGGGCACTCCCTGATCGAATCAAGGAATGTCCTCCTTCACTCCAAAAGTTTTACATATTCTTTCCAATGCATCATATTCCAAGGCCTGGTTTCCTACATAACTCTCAAAGGCTCCAAAAAATTCCCAGGCCGCAGGCTGCAGATACAGTTCTTTTTTCACATATCCATCCAGGATCACTGCTTCTGGCAAAAGACTTTTATAGGCGGCGCTCTGTGCCCCCAGCACATAAATCCTGTGCTCCTTCGACAGTTGCTCCAATGCTTTTTTCTGCTCTGCCGTTGGTGCAAGCTCACCATTTACCAGAATACTTCCCGGAACCGGCTTTTGTACCAGCTTCATGGAAATACGTTCTCCCTGCAGGTTCCATTTCCCACACACAAGGTAAGTCGCACCATTGTAGGAAACCGTTTCCACCTGGTTCTCTTCTGGTCTGGCTGCAGCAAGTACCGGAAGGCGCATTATCCGAAGGCGGTTTTCCTTTCCGTAGTCTCCCAACTGCTGGCAATCTGCCGGAGCATATATCCTGTCAAATACAGTAAGGGCTTTTCGCCACCTTGCCGGATATTTTTCATGGATGTAAGGCAGAAAATCAAGATCCACCAGAACTTTCATTTTTGCCGGTGCCTCTGCTGCCAGATAATATGGCAGATACCCTGTACTTCCAGCCATGATCACCACATCCCAGGAACTGCTGCCGAACAACCTGCCCCACTCTCTTCTGGCAAGCATTCGCATATATCTTCGTATTTCCGGATTTTCCAGATAAAGAGCCGGATTTTTCTCAATCATACGGTAATTCAGGAAATCCTCCTCACTCAGAGTCATCCTTCCTGCGCCCATCACTTTTGGAATCTCTTTTTCAAAGGCGAGAAATTCTTTCACATCTCCCCTGCTTCCAAGCCAGCCACTATAAATAACCGTATCATATTTTTCCCTGTCCATACTGTCTGCAAGCTTTCGGACAACAAGCTTAGCCTCCCGCCCGGCTTTCCAGCTGCTAAGGATCAGGACTTTCTTTCTTTCCTCCGGATTTCGAAGGGAGAAAAACTCCATTCCAGGCACTGCATTCTGACTTCGGATACACTCCAGAAGACTGCCTCTGCCTTCTTTTAATCCTTCCTTTTTCTCTATGATCACTTTTCCATCATAGACTTTTCCCAGGGTGCATTTTTCCAGCCATGCTTCCTTTGCTTTACTCTTAGACGGAGCGCAGATATAATCTGTTTTCAGAAGCTCCCTTGCCGTAACTGAGAGAAACTCTGCTGTCTCCACAGACTTCATATCATAAATTTCCAGCATGGGATTAAAATAAACCTGTGTTTCTTTTTTCACAAAAAAGCCAGGCAGAACCATATTACCAATAATGTAACCGGCCTGGGAAAGCGCCTCCAGATATTCACGACTTTCCTCTTTTACATAGTCCACACCTGTTTTTTTCACCAGATGAAAACCGCCTTTTATGCAGGCCGTAACACTCGCCTTCTCAGAGGAAACATAATTCTTCAGCGCATAGTCCAGCATTTCCAGCAACAGATCACTGCCAGACTTTTTTTCATCTATAAGAAAGAAAAAATGGGAAGCATCCACCGGATTTCCGCATACCTCTGCGCAGGCATAGTTTTTGGAAAGTTCTTTCTTATTCTCATGGATGAATTTCAGAGCCTGACGCTTCACGCTCTCATAATCCTCCATATTATCTTTCAAAATCTTCTCTATCTCATTCATCTGAAGTCCTCTTACCTTCTATCAGCTCATCCAGCTTCTCACTCTGTTCCTGATTCCAGGATCTGGCCTGGAAGCTATAAGGCATCTCTGTTGCGCAGTCTTCTGCCAGCAGCTTCATATTTATGGTTTTTGCAGCAAGGGTACCCAGGCTTTCTTCTTCCCCTTCCGGGCAGATAAAATAATCGCACAGATTCATAAATGCAAAGGGTTTCTCCAGCCATCCGGTAAGGATTACCCTTCCCTCCAGGTGAAGATCTGAAACCATAGCCTTCAGCTTCTGATACCCTTTCCCTTTTCCAGTAATGTAAAGACAGGTATTTTTCTCCAGACGACAAAAGGCTTTCAGAACGTTCTGGGCTTTTTGCTGGTACATACAGATATAATTGATTTTCTCTGTATCCGGTGCCGGAATGGCTTCCACGGTAATAACAGCTGGATTGCTTCCCTGGTATCTGGCGATAAAGTAGCTTTCTGTGGCAGATACGATTACCTGCTGGCCTGCCAGCTCCTTTGCAATCTGTTTTTCCCTGACAAAACGTGCATTGTATTGGAAAAACCGAACGCCCTCCATCTCCTTTGCCACCACTGAAAACAGGCTCTTTTTCCCGGTAAGGTCAATTGCACAGTCGAATTTCGCATCTCCAAACAGGCGCCTTGCCTCTCTCTTGTAAAAAGCATGTGGAATATCTTTTATTTTCCCCTTCAAAAACAGCTCATTCTTCGCGATTTCCTCCGCTTTTCCGTTAAAAGGCTGACCACGGTAAAGGATCCGAAGCCCGGCAGGAAGACCTATGATCTGTTCTTCCGCAAACTCATCTCCACCACCGCACACAAGCAGGGTAACATCATATTTCTGAAAATCCAGATTCTCTGCAAGTCCAAGAAACGCTTCGGTTTCATCTCCCTCCGAAAAATCACCGGCATACATCAGAAGCTTTTTCTTTGGCGGCTGTGCCTCATTCTGACAGGATATGCACCGGGAATCCTCTTTTCCGTGGAACACAATGTCTGCAAGACGGCGGCAGACCTCTCCGTCATCTTGCGGACACGCCCAGGCTGCTTCCCTTTCGTAAACCTTCCGGTATGGCTCCATGGCTCTTTCGGCATCCTTCACATAATCTCCAAGCTGCTCATAAGTTTCTGCAACAGGACCCGGCAGCTTATCAATTCCGAAGTATAAGCCTCTGTAATTCTTATATTCTGCAAGATCCGGGATAAAGAACAAAATGGGCTTTTTCGATACCAGATAGTCAAAATAAATACTGGAATAATCGGAAATCAGAACATCTGTAGCACGAAGAAGCTCATTGGTATCTACGGTTGCAGGAATATACTGACCGGTTATCCCTACTGTGTCTTTAATGTGGTAGTATACAATCTGATGAGGCTTCACCAGCACCTGGTACTCCCTGGTATCCACATTCTCCTCGATGGTACGGATCATCTTCTCATAGGCATCCAGGCTGGTATCCGGGCTGGAATACCTGCTGCCTTTCCAGGTAGGCGCATAAAGGATCAGCTTCTTCTTTGGATCTGCCTCCACGCCTGCCATCTGCAGCTTCTTAAATATGGCCTCCCGGTCTGTGTGAAAATAGCTGTCATTACGGGGCTGCCCGATTTCCAGAATTTTTCCGGGATAAAGATTTTTCATTTTGAACGCATTCTCATAAATCTCTGTCATAAAATGATTGGGCGCGATCAGATAGTCTGCTGCAAGGAAATTCCTTACTGTATTTCCTGCACTCACCTTGCCTGCCGGAATGTCAAATCCAATGGTTTTTAACGGGATTCCATGCCAGGTATCCACAAAGATCTGCTCCTTACGTTTGGTAAAATATCCGGGAAAGCTTACATTATTGATCAGATATTTGGCTGTAGCCAGATATTCCCTGTATTCTACAGACTGGAATTTAATAAATTTCACATTTGGATAATCCCTGTAAAGTCCCATCCAGGGTTCATTATCTGAAAAATCGTCAATGACCCAGACATGGAGATACTCCTGAAATTCTGTCTGGGTCAGCAAATACTTGAAAATGGCATGAGGGCTGCAGGTCATGCCTCTGCCCCCAAATGCCTCATATAGTATACATTTTTCTTTTATGGGACTGTCAAGAAAATCCGCGTACTTCTCCCGAAGCTCCTCAGTAAGATTGTATTTAGCCTCATCCCTGGCTCTCTTCAAGGCAGCCTCAAAAGTGTCCTTCTCTTTACCGGAATTTTCATCCGGGCGGACCATCCTTTTCACCAGCTTCTTCAGGTTGTTCACGGTGATCTTCATGTCACTTCCCCCTCTTCTTCGCAACTACACGTTCAAAAAGTCCGTCCCATTCTTTCACAGCCTTATCGATAGAGAAATCATCAGACTTGGCAATGGCATTCGCAGACATCCGGGCACGAAGCTCTTCATCATGTGCCAGTTTCAGCATGGCCTGGGCAAATTTGTGGGGATCAAACGCTTCAGGAAGGAAACCAGTCTTTCCATCATCAATGATCAGATCCATGGCGCCCATATGATAAGCGATTACCGGAAGACCGAACTCAAAGGCTTCCATAATCACCATAGGCCAGCCTTCCCATCTGGATGGAAGAAGGAAAACAGAAGAATTCAGATAATACTTCTCAGGCTCATTGGTATATCCTACAAAATGGACACGCTTCTCCAGATGACGCTTCTTCGCGTCTGCCCTGATCTGGTCAAAAAGATCTCCGTCTCCGATGATATCAAGCTCCCACTCCGAATCCTCTTTACAGAACTCTTCAAAGGATTCCATCATCAGATCCAGTCCTTTGGCATATACGAAACGGGTCGCCATAAGAAAACGTTTGGATTTCACATCGCACTTCTTTTCACTGACAAAGCTTCTGGGATTGATTTTTACTTCACAATCTATTCCAAGCTTCTCCATATAATCGCGCTTATCATAATCACTCAACACAATGTAGCGGTCCAGATTTGGGAGATACTGCTGAAGAAGGTTCTCCTGCTGCCAGAAGACGACAGGCTTCACATGAAGATATCCGTCATAGCAGTTATGCTGCCAGCCGATAGTTGCGGCTTTCAGCCGGGGCGCGATCATGGCAAGTCTCAGGCTTAGGGATGCTGTGGTAAGGATCACGTCATAATCCTGGGAATTAAAATATTCCACCCATTTCTCTCTTGTTTTTTTGGGAAAAATTGCTTCTGCAAGAATGGGATTCAGGCTTTTTTTATTAAACATACCAGATCTGTCATTGAGCTTCTTCACCAGATAGCGGGCGCAGAAAGCCGGGGTATGATGCTTATTCACGAACTGGCTGTTTTCAATGAAATCCACATTAATATCTTCACTTAAATGATACATAGTGCGGTCTTCACGAAAGCGGTCTTCATAAGTCATGATCGTCACTTCATGCTCTTTCACCAGCTCGTTTGCCAACAGGGAAACCACTCTCTTGGTTCCGCCCAGATCAAAGATTTTTGTTATCCAGATACATATTTTCATGTTATATACCACCCCTGCCGGGGCTTCCTCCTTTTGCGGAATAAATCCTAAAGCATGTAAAAAAAGGCTTTCGTATTTTCACTGTTATATCGTAATTTTGAAATAATCCAGAACACGTTTGCAGTAATTATCTGTTACATTATGAGTCTTTGCAAGAATCGCCTTACGCTGATTCTCATAGTCGTCTTTTCCATTTTTGACATCCAGAACAAACTGTTCAAACTGCTGTACATTGTAAATGTGTTCCCCTGGCATGTATTTCAGTGGATCTTCAAATACCCATCCTCTGGACTCAGTATAGGCATCATAATCATCAAGGGTAAATCCCATAGGTCTGTTAAGAAGCAGATAATCAATTGCCACAGAGGAATAGTCAGAAACCAGGGCATCCGAACAGTTGATAAACTCATAAAGCTGCAAGCCATTATCTTCCAGATCCTGATTTTCCAGGTAAACAATATTTGTCAGCACATTTTCTCCGAAGTCATATGGAATCTGGAGATAATGCTTCTTAATTACCACAAGTACATGATTATCACGACAGAAATTATTAAAAGCAAGAAGCCGCTCCTTATCGTCCAGGATCGGGATATTAAATTCATTGTTCAGCGTTTCCTCATTCAGTCTCTCGCTGCTTGCATGACGGTAGGTAGGCATCCACAGGATCAGCCTGTCACTGTCAGCTGCTTTCAGAAGCTTTTCCTTATATGCTCTTGCTGCGTCGCTTCCCTTCATCATCTGATCGTAACGCGGATAGCCAAGTGCAAGAAGCTTCCTGGAACTGCAGCCAAAGAACTCTTTCTTCGTCTCAATAAACACATCTCCTGGCACCAGACAGTAGTCGAAAAATACCTTGCGGTTGTTCTTGTTTGCCTTGTAGCCGCAGCCATGCCAGAGATTTACAAAAGTCTGACCCTTTCTTGCCATTCCGATCCAATTAAACGCCTGGGTGTAGAAAATAAAGGCTGAGGTCAATGCATAGCGGTAAGCTGCTGCCCTGCGGATCGTCGTGTTCTTCTTGAAATTGCGAACAAACTTCACATTCTCCGCCTGGTATTTCTTATACTTCTCCGGCTCATGAACCAGCCAGACAAGCTCATATTTTTTATTATATCCATTTGCAACCATATAATCAAAAAGAGCCCGGCAATTGTCTGTAAAATCATCATTTGTCTCAAACAGGATTCTGTTTTTCACCATACGCGGGGGGAATTTGCGAAGTCTTCTCACTTTCCAGCGGTCATATAAAGCGTAAGTCACATAGCCTTTGAAAGTGGTGAACAAAGGTCCTGCGCCCTGCTCTTTCAGGATTTTTGAAAATTTCTTTAGAATTCTCTGTGCTCTTTCCATGGATTTTACCTTTCTTAATATATTACAATCCAGAGCCTGTTTAAAAAAGGCTCTAAATCAGTCCGCATTAATATTCTTTCAGTTTCTCACGAAGCATTGTAGAAGAAGTATCTTTGGTGTAGGGAAGATAAACCAGCCTGGCTCCCAGGGCTTCCATCTCTTTCCCGGTGCGCTCCCAGCGCTCATTTCCCTTCCAGTCATCTCCGATATAAATTTCATCGAAACGGATCTTATCCCAGATTTCTTTTTTATCAAGGGTATTTGTGATGATCACCTCGTCCACATATTTAATAGACCGGACGATCTCTGCCCGCTCTTCCAATGGCACGATAGGTCTTTTATTCTTATAGCTTTCCACAAGCTCATCTGTATTTACGCCTACGATCAGATAATCACATCTTCTCTTGGCATTTTTGATCAGGTTCAGATGACCGATATGAAACATATCGTAAGTTCCCTGTGTGTATCCGATTACCTTTCCCATTTATCCCTCTCCTGTATCTGTTTTCTACGAAAAAATAATCCCAGAACCTTTTTGAATGGGTGCATTCTGCTTTTATTTTACTTTATATTCAAATACTCTGCAAGTGCCTCGCAGTAGCCTGACTTCTTTGGCATAGTGTGCATTGCAGGCAATAATCTTCTTCTCTCTTCTTTAAAAGGATCCTCTCCCACTGCAATATGGGAAAAATAGTCCTTCAGATCCTCTAAATTGTAAATCTTCTCACCTGGCATATATGCTTCCGGATGTTCGAACACAAATCCTCTGGTATTTCGATAGCTTTCCAGGTCTGTGAGCACATAGCCCAGAGGACGGTCAAGAAGCATATAGTCTACTGCAATGGAGGAATAATCCGAAATCATTCCATCCATAAGTCCCACCAGTTCATACAGCTGAATACCCGATTTCTGAAGCATTTCTTCTGTCACATAACGGATATTGGTATACGCACCTTCATCCAGGGACCAGCCAGACTGAAGGGGATGTTTTTTGATGATCAGAAATATTCCGCATTCCCTTAAATAAACATCCAGTGCTTTCAGCTCCACCTCGCTCTCCAATGCAGGAAGCTGAAAGGGAAGTTCAATTTCATTCTCTGCGCTGATCAGCACCTCACTTTTTCGGAAAGTAGGCATCCAGATCACGGTTTTCATATCCTTATGGGAAAAAAGCTTCTCCAGCGCCTCCCCACGGCTGACAGATGGATGGAGCATCCAGTCATATCTTGGATAGCCAAGGGCAAGAATCTTCTCTTTCTCACAGTTCCAGTAACGGGATTTTGTTTCCACAAACACAGGTCCCGGCACCATGGCATGGTCAAAATGCATCATGCTTTTTCCTTCTGGCGGCTTGTTGTCTTTGGCTGCATCCTTATAGCCGCAGCCATGCCACATGTTCACTGTGGTCTGCCCTTTACAATGGTAAAAATTCAGGTAAGCTGTATTGTTTGTATAGAAAAAAAATCCTGCAACAGCACCATAATAATAAGAAAGGGGGCTGGACCAGCCATATTTATTCTCTGCTGTTACAAATTTAACATTCTTGCATTTCAGTTTCTTACATTTTTTCTTATCGGAAACCATCCAGATAATCTGATAGTTCTCATTTATTTTATTCTGAATCAGATATTCATAAAAGGCCCTGGGATTGTCTGTCATGTCCTGCATGGTACGGTTTTTCAGCACAATACAGTTCTGACGGAGCTTCCCGTGATTCCCGAACCATTTTCCCACCAGGGCAAGCTCCGCCTTTGAACAAAAGCGGCCCAGATAATAAAGAACACTTCCAGCCAGACCCTCTTCTTTTATTTTCCTTTTAAGGGAATCCTTTGTCATCTCTTACCCTCGTTTCTATAATTTGCCTGATAAAATTACGATACACCAGAGTGCTTTTGAAAAAAGCTATTTGCAATTACATCTCAAAAGACGATTTCTCCGGAAAAATCACTTCGAAGCTTTTCTGAATTTCTTTCTTCTGCTTCTCAAAATCGCCCACATTCACATCATCATTAAGGCAGATCATCTTACACGCCTGTCTGCGAATGGTATGGTGAATCTGCTGATCATGTTTTCCTATGGTATAAAATCTTCCAAGCTTCGGTGACTGGGGCGTAAATTTCCCTTCCATGTACTGCCAGTATTTCATCACGTACTGATTCACATCGAATACTGTGCGGAAACGATTTTTACAAACCTCATCCAGAACAGCGCCTTCTTCGTCCCATACTTTCCAATAGGTTGCTTTCAAAAAAGGACTTGGAAGATGTGAATATTTAAAACTGGAAAATTCACGATAAGGCAGCATCAGCACATTGCGGAAGAGCATTGCTCCATAAGCCGGGCTAAACCATTTTTTTGCCTGCTTTTTGATCACTTCTTTTTTATTATAATGCATATTGACAAGAGCTGCATCATTCATAAGAATATTGGCAAAAGGGTTGCGGATATTGTCCTGCACAAGGGCGGTCTCAATACAGCAGTCACAGGGAAATCCGTTTTTGAAAAAATCTTCCGGTCTCACGGAATCAATAAGAAACATATCATCATTAAAAAAGACAAAATGCTCTGACAATCCTTTTATTCGGTGAAGATTCAGTTCTATGGAATTAATATTAAAGGTAGGAAGATAAGCAGGCGCCATAAAATCCTCATGCTTTACAATCTGAATCTTCTCATGAGCTGTATTCAGCCACTTTGGAACATGTCCCCATGTGACAAAATATATTTTATTTACCCAGGGAGCAAATTTCTCCACACCGCGGAACCAGTACTGAAGATTGTCCCAGTCGCGGTATCTGCTCTCCCCGGCGTCAGTTCCCCTGCCAGGCTGATATTCCCTGCGCTGTGCAAGCCAGTCAGGGTCACTGCCGTCCACCCAGGTGAGCACAAAATCTATTTTTTCCATTCCTATTCTCCTGCTCTTTAAATGGTTGCGGTCTAGAGCGTGTTTGAAAAAGGCTTTCTGCAAGATGTGCGTCACAATTTGTGGGAGATTTCGCCCGGATGAGGGCGCCGTAGCGGGCTACGGCAACCGAATTCGGGTGAAATATACCGCAAAGTGGGGCGTGCAGATTGCGGGAATGATTTTTCAAACACGCTCTAAAGCCTTCTCAGTCAGCTTATCTGCCATACAGAAGCATCAGCTTCTGCCCTTCCTTATGGATGTCAAATCCTGCTTCTGCCAGCCTTCTGGCCGCTTCTTCTCTTTCGATTCTCCCGGCTTCCTTCATCTTAAATACAGCTTTGGCCCATTTCTCCGGGCTTTCTGCCAAGGAAATCATTGTCACATTTTCCCGGGAGAGTACTGCTTCTCCTGTGATCTGGTCTGAAATCACACAGGGCAGGCCATTGGCCTGAGCTTCCAGAAGAGTAAATGGAAGTCCCTCAAATAAAGAAGGAAACAGGAAAACATCCATGGCGCTTAAGTACCGCTCCACGTCCTGACATACTCCCGTAAATATGATTTTATCCAGGACACCCGCCTTTTTAGCCTGCTCCTGGATCTGTTCCTTTAATTCGCCGTCACCTATAAGGCAAAGCCTTGCAGCTGGCTCTTTTCGTTGGATTTCATGGAAAATACGGAGAATGGCCTCATGATTCTTCTGAACCTGAAACCTGCCTACATGCCCTACTACCAGGGCATCCCCGGAAATCCCCAGCTTCTCTCTGATTTTCCGCCTGTTTGACTCTGAAAAGCCATATTTATCTGTCTCAATTGCGTTTGCAACCAAAGTTACCTCGCCCCGTTCAAAAGCCTTATCTCCGAACAGCCATCTGCCTGCTTTTTCGGAACAGGCAAACTTCTCATTCACATAATGCTTCATTCTGGGACGATTCATGCCATCCATCAGCTTACGCACAATTCCCGGTGCTGAAGCGTTATGGGAATGTGCGATCACCTTTCTCACTCCTGCCTGCTTCGCCAGGCGAAGTGGTACGATATTGGCTGCTGAAAGCATATTCACATGCACGACATCGTACTTTTCCCGGGAAAGGAGCTTCCGAAAGGCCTTTATATAGCCAAAGTAATCTTTTTTTATATTGGGAACATAAAAAACCCGTCCACCAAGCTCCAGGATTTCTTTCTCATAAGCAATCGTTCCATACATGGATACAAAATCAAAGGATACTCCCTGTCTGGCCAGTTCCCTGAAATAATTCATTACAAATGCTTCCATACCGCCAGGATTATTTCCCAGCCCTACCTGCAGGATTTTCACGATGATCAACCACCTATCATTTTACTGTATTGCTCAGAAATCGGATCAATGTCGCCGTACGCGATCAGCTTGCCTTTTTCCAGAATCATGGCCTTATTGCAAAGGCGCTGTACCTGTTCCAGAGAATGGGATACAAAAAGGACGGTAACACCTGAGTCAAACATGCTCATGATCTTCTTTTCACTTTTTTTACGGAACTTGGCATCCCCTACGGAAAGTACCTCGTCCAGAATCAGGATCTTCGGTTCTACTACTGTGGCAATGGAAAAGCCAAGTCTGGATTTCATACCGGAGGAATAATTCTTCACCGGAACATCCATGAATTTCTGAAGTTCAGAAAATTCTACGATTTCATCATATTTGCTGTCAATAAATTTCTTGGTATATCCAAGCATGGCACCATACAGATAAATATTCTCTTTTCCTGTATACTGCGGGTCAAAACCAGCGCCAAGCTCCAGAAGGGGAACCATTTTCCCATGTTTGTCCACATGACCCTCAGTAGGCTTGAATACACCGGAAATCACCTTCAGAAGAGTACTTTTTCCAGCTCCGTTAAGACCAAGGATACCTACACGGTCTCCCTTTTCCACGCTGAAGCTTACATTCTTCAAAGCCCAGAATTCATTGTACTGGATTTCTCTCTTAATAGTTTTAAATATATAATCTTTTAAGCTGTCAACCTTCTCACGGCTCAGGTTGAACTTCATGCTTACGTTATCGACTTCAATGGCTGTCTTGCTCATATTTTCTCCTTAACATGTTCCTGTAAATGGTAGTTTAGAGCGTGTTTGAAAAATACCTTCTGCAGGGAATGATTTTTCAAACAGGTTCTAGATGTACAGAATAAAATTATCCTGTTTTTTCTTGAAGCATACAAGTCCGATGATGGTGATCACTACGCTGAATGCAGCTGCATAAATTACATATGGCGCATACATAGGCTCTCCGAAGATTGCAGATCGGAAAATCTGAATGGTACAGTACAGCGGATTGAACTTCAGGATCCATGCCCAGCCACTCTTCAGCAGCTTGCTTGGATAATAGAAGATGGCACATGTATACATGATCAGCATCAGGGCAACAGACCAGAGGTACTCAATATCTCTGAAAAATACACCGATAGTTGCAAGGAACATTCCACTTCCGTAGGAAAGGATCAGAATGATGATCAGGGCAACCGGTGCCTGAAGCAGATAAATAGTCGGTTTCACACCCAGGATCACGCCTACAATGGCAAGCACAACCAGGGAGATCAGAAAAATAATATAATTATAAATTACAGTTGAAAGTGGATACAGATATTTCGGTACATACACTTTCTTGATCATTGCTGCATTGGATCGGATGGATTTCAGCGCAGCTTTGGTTGCAGAGGAATAAAAGCTGTACAGAAGACGTCCGGAAAGAATGTATACAGGGAATGTTTTGTCCGTGTTTCCATACAGGGTTCCGAAGACAATGGTCAGTACCACCATGGAAAGCAATGGTTCTAGCATGGACCACAAAATACCAAGGTAGGAACGACGATATTTCAGCTTGATTCCTTTTTTGACCAGCTCACTTAACAGGAACTGATACTGTCTGAGATTATCTAAATATTTCTTCATATTCACTCCATTATATTTTGAAAAATTTGGCTTTCTGTTTTATCCAAAGCATTCGTATATAAACTTCTCTTTAAAAAAAGCCAAACTGTATTGTAACATACTCTTTCGCAGGTTGCAATATTGCGATTTGACCTGGAAGCGATCAATCAGTTACTGTATTTCTCGGGTTTTCTGTAAACTTTGTTCAAAAAAAGCACCTCACGGAACGTTATCAGTGAACAGTAACATTACGGTTTACCGTGACCAATAGCATCAATCATTCCAGATTCTTACTTGCATCTACTGCCATCTGGTAGGCTTCTGCATAAGAAATTCCAGTCTTTCTGCAGATTTCCGCCAGGCTTTCATACTCCGGATAGCATTTCTCTGCTCCTTCTGAACCGCAGATTTTCACTTCCACCTCACCGAAGGGAATCATTACTTTCCGCTTTCTCCGGGGCAAAATCGTGCGCTCCATCCTGACCCTGCGGATACCAATACTGGTAGTTTCTGCAAAAATCAAAGCTTCCATTCCCGGGACATCTTCTTCCTTACATATTACGGTGAGAAACCATGCAGGACGGTTTTTCTTCATATATACAGGAGTATAATGCACATCCCTTGCACCGGCCTCAAAAAGCTTCTCCATGACAAAGCCAAGTACTTCACCGCTGCAGTCATCGATGTTTGTTTCTAGCTTGTAGATGTAATCTGCACAATCCGCGCTTTCCGTAACACCGGTCTGAATTTTGGCAGCAGCTTCCCGATTAAAAATTTCAGCAGTTTCATTTGCCGCACTTTCATTTCCTGCCAGAATTCCCACCGCTTTTTCCGGTTTATGGGATTCTTCCGGGTGAATCAGCATTGCACGCAGGATTCCCGGGCACTCATACGTCCTCTTGCCAGCTCCGATACCTGTTTTCTCAATTGCAAAGGTCTCCGGTAATTTGCAGGAAGTACGGACTGCTGCCACAATTGCCGCACCTGTAGGAGTTACCAGTTCACCCTGTACCGGAGTGATCCGCAGATCCAGACCACACTGCTGTACAATATGGGTCACCGCCGGAACCGGAACTGGTAAAATGCCATGCTGGCAGCGGACTGTACCCATTCCTTCGCATAATACAGGTACAATGACCTCTGTAATTCCAAGATTGTCCAGGCAGACTGCCACGGACAAAATATCTACAATGGAATCCACAGCTCCAACTTCGTGAAAGTGCACCTCTTCCACCGGAACATTGTGGGCTTTTGCTTCTGCCTTTGCCAGAATCTGAAAAATTTTAAGGGCAATATCTCTGGCGCTGTCAGTCATCTTTGTGTCAGCAAGTATCTGACGGATTTCGTTCATGCCGCGGTGTTTGTGATGACGATGATGCTCGTGAGTATGTGCTGCTGTTTCATCTCCATAATCATGTCCATGTACTGCCACATTCTTTTCTGCTGCCTCATGGCTATGCTCATACTGGTGATTATGTTCTTCTGCCCCATGCTTATGACTATGATCATGTCCATGCAGATACTCCATATCATGGTCATGTCCATCTATCTCTTCGTTCAGAATTACATCGAAATCACAGGCATCAATCCCGGATTTCATCACCCGATTTACTTTTATCTCAAATCCCTGCACAGGAAGACTTTCAAGTACATCCTCCAGCACCTTCTGATCTGCTCCCAGATCCAGCAGGGCTGCCACTGTCATATCTCCACTGATTCCGGAATAACACTCCAGATATAATGATTTTCCCATAATTCTCCTCGTTGCAAATTTATCAAATTGCTTTCCAATTTGTGTCTCTTACTTACCAAGCGCCAGCCGGTTCATCTGCGTTGCCAGATATCCGGCTCCATATCCGTTGTCAATATTCACTGTGGCAATTCCATTGGCACAGGAATTGATCATGGTCAGAAGTGCTGATAATCCATGGAAATTCGCTCCATATCCCACAGACGTAGGCACTGCGATCACCGGTCTGCTCACAAGACCTCCCATAACGCTGGCAAGAGCGCCCTCCATGCCAGCCACAGCCACAACACAATTAGCATCCTGAATGATCTCCAGCCTGGAAAACAGCCTGTGCATTCCACTTACACCAACATCATAAATCCGTTCCACGTGAGTTCCAAAATATTCTGCAGTCTGTGCTGCTTCCTCGGCCACTGGAATATCTGCAGTGCCTGCAGTACAGACAGCCACCTTTCCCTCATGAATCTTATCTGGTTTCTCTATTTTCAGGATTCTGGAAACAGGGTCATACTGAACTTCTGGAAACTTCTCCTTCACCAGCTCATACTGTGCCTGGGAAGCCCTTGTTCCAAGTACTTCTCCCTCTTCCATATATAAACGTTCAAATATTTTCAGCAAATGGGCATCTGCCTTATTGCTGCAGTAAATCACCTCTGCAAAACCAGTGCGGGCTTTTCTCCCCGTATCCAGCTTGGCATAATCCATTTCCTTGTAGCCATCCTGTCGAATCAGCTTTCCTGCTGCTTCCGGAGAAAGTCCTCCCATTTGCACCTGGGCAAGGATTTCTTCTAATGTCATGTACAAATCACTCCATTTCCTAAAACGTGTTTGAAAAAGGCATTCTGCAAAATGTGCGTCACAATTTGCGGGAATCTTTTTTCAAACAGGCTCTAAAATGCAACACAATTATAACGTTTTCTTCTCTTTTATTCAACAAAAAAATCCCGCCTCATTTTGCTGAAGCAGGATTTCTATGCATCGCGAAGCGTGTTACTGGTCACGGAGCGAGCCGTAACGGATTTCTTCCAAAGCCGGCTGTTCTGAGCGTAATCAGCGCTCCCAGGACGTCTGATTATGTTTTATTTCGCTTTGGCTGCCTTTTTATCTCCAAGGAAACCAATAGATGTAACACAGATCAGTTTATCGAAGATCATAAACATAGCTGGTAAGATAAACAGTACAACTACCATACTGATGATCGCACCACGGGCAAGCAATGTACAGATAGAACCGATCATCTCAACCTGTGAATAACAGGAAACACCGAAGGTTGCTGCGAAGAAGCTGAGACCACTGCTGATAATGGACGGCATGCTGGTCTTATGGGCAATGCTGATGGCTTCCATCTTATTCTTACCGTGCTGTCTCTCTCTCTGATAACGGGTAGTCATCAGGATTGCATAGTCAACAGTCGCACCCAGCTGGATGGCACCAATAACAATACTTGCAACGAACGGAAGGCTGATTCCCTGATAATACGGAATGGCCATATTGACAAAAATCGCAAACTCAATAACCGCAACCAGGATAATCGGAAGGGAAATTGATTTAAAGATAATCATAATGATCAGGAAAATGGCACCGATGGAGATTACATTTACACGAACCAGATCGGCATCTGTGGTATCCTGAAGATCCTTCATAAGCGGTGCCTCACCGATTACCATCGCCGTAGGATCATATTTCTTTACGATTTCATTGATGGATGCAAGCTGGGCATTTACCTCATCTGTAGCAGAACCATATTCAGAGCATACAAATGCAAGCTCATACTGATCTCCTTTGAAAATCTTCTTCAGATCATCCGGGATCATAGACTCCGGAACGGTAGGTCCGATCAGGGAATTCATACCCAGACTCCACTTCACACCCTCAACCTTATCGATATCATTTAACATCTGCTGTTTCTGCTTGGAGTCCATATTCTTATCCATCATAATCATATGAATATTGCCTACTGCGAAAGTTTTCTCCAGCTCATCATTGGCAATGTTGCAATCCAAAGTGGATGGAAGAGATTCTGCAATATTATAGTAAATCTTTGTATGATTGTTTCCATAAATAGCCGGAAGCAGAAGCACCAGAAAAATCACAGTCCAAAGCTTGTAATGCTTCGTAATAAATGCAGACGGTTTATCCATTCTGGCAAAAAGCAGCTTATGCTGAGTCTTCTCAATGGGCTTGTCAAAAAACAATACCAGTGCCGGAAGAATGGTTACACAGCAGATAACACCAATAATAACGCCCTTTGCCATAACAATACCAAGGTCACGTCCAAGAGCAAAGGTCATAACACAAAGTGCAACGAAGCCGGCTACTGTGGTAACAGAGCTTCCAGCTACAGACTTAAAAGTATTGGCAATGGCATGCCCCATGGCACGGTCCTTTTCTCCAGGAAAACGCTTCTTATTTTCCTCGTAGCTGTTCAGAAGGAAAATGGAATAATCCATGGTAACACCAAGCTGAAGCACTGCGGTAAGTGCCTGTGTAATATAAGAGGTCTCGCCCAGAATAATATTGCTTCCCAGGTTGTAAAGGATAGCAAGTCCGATACTGAGCAGGAACAAAAACGGAACAACAAAGGATCCGCTTGTCAGCTCCAGAACGACCAGACTAAGTACTGCTGCGATCACAACGTAAATCGGCAGCTCCTGCATGGCAATGTTCTTAATATCTGTAACAACTCCTGTCATGCCACTGAGGAAGCACTGCTCGTTAGCAATCTTACGTAGTTCTGTGATAGCTTCCATGGAAGTATCTGAAGATGTGGTATTATCAAACAGAACCAGCATCATGGTTGCATCGCCATTTATAAATACCTTTCTGTACTTCTCAGGAATCATCTCTACCGGAAGAGTAATATCCGCCACATCATCATACCAGAGAACATCCTTTACATGCTCTACTTCACTGAATTTCTCTTCCAGCTTCTGGACATCCTTCATATCCATATTCTCTACGATTACCATGGAAAAGGCGCCCATTCCAAACTCATCCACCAGAATATCCTGACCTTTTACCGTCTCAAGGGTATCCGGCAGGTAACTTAACAGATCATAATTTACTCTCGTCTCTGCGATTCCGATCACAGACGGGATTACCAGCAAAAGTCCGATCAAAAGCACCAGGACCTTATGCTTGGCTATCCATTTTCCTACTTTGACCATTGATGTCATCTCCTTAAATTCATTTCTTTCGTACTATAGTATAACCCAAAATGACCAATAGTCAATATTATTTTTAACAAAAATGAAAAATAGTCATTTTTCTCAAAAACCAATCAAAACACCGACAATTTTTACCAAAAATGCCGCAATCCAGGCGATCACACATTGCCCGATTACCACTCCTGCAGCCCATTTACCGCCCAGCTCACGTTTCACAGAAGCGATTGCGGCTACACAAGGCGTATATAAAAGACAGAAGGTAAGAAGGCACACTGCTGCCAGCGGAGAAAGCACATCTACCAGTGCCGCTGTACTTCCAAATAATATGGACAATGTGGAAACCACGCTCTCCTTTGCCATAAAACCTGTTACAAGGGCTGTGGAAAATCTCCATTCCCCAAAGCCAAGAGGCTTAAATACCGGTGCAATAAATCCGGCAAGTACTGCAAGAATACTGTCTTTGGAATCTGTCACAATATTCAGATGCAGATCAAAGGTCTGTAAAAACCAGATCACAATGGTTGCCACAAAAATAACAGTGAAGGCTCTCTGAAGAAAATCCTTTGCCTTTTCCCAGAGAAGCTGACCAACGTTTTTTGCACCTGGAAGACGATAATTAGGAAGCTCCATTACAAAGGGAACCGCTTCTCCCTTAAACATGGTTTTTCCAAAAATCAGTGCCATCAGGATTCCCATAATAATTCCGCCGAAATAAAGTGCTATCATTACCAGTGCACCGTATTTCGGGAAAAAGGCAGCTGTAAAGAAAGCATAAATCGGAAGCTTTGCCGAACAGCTCATAAAAGGAGTAAGGAGGATCGTCATCTTACGGTCACGCTCAGAAGGCAGGGTTCTGCTTGCCATAACGCCGGGAACTGTGCATCCAAAGCCTACAAGCATTGGGACAATGCTTCGTCCGGAAAGTCCAATCTTTCGAAGCAGCTTATCCATTACAAATGCCACTCTGGCCATGTAGCCACTGTCTTCCAGAAGTGACAGGAAGAAAAACAGGGTGACGATAATCGGCAGAAAGCTGAGCACACTTCCAACTCCATTGAAAATACCGTCAATTACAAGAGAATGAAGCACATTATTTACGTTCCATGCAGTCATTGCTTGATCCACCACTGCAGTCAGCCAGGTAATTCCCATATCCAGAAGATCCGAAAGACCCTTTCCGATCACGCCAAAGGTCAGCCAGAAAACCAGAGCCATAATACCTGCGAAGCATGGAATAGCTGTATATTTGCCTGTAAGTATTTTATCCATCTTCTGACTGCGCAGATGCTCCTTGCTCTCATGAGGCTTAATCACAGTCTCAGCACAGACTTTTTCAATAAAATCAAAGCGCATATGGGCAATCGCTGCGGACCGGTCAAGCCCACGCTCCGTCTCCATCTGCTTTACAATATGCTCCAGGGTTTCTTTTTCATTCTGATCCAGTCCAAGCTTTTCCAGGATCAGTTCATCCCCTTCTGCAAGCTTACTGGCTGCAAAACGCACCGGAATATCTGCCTGCTGTGCATGATCCTCAATGAGATGCATAATTCCATGAAGACATCTGTGAACGGCTCCGCCGTCATCGTTTGCATCACAGAAATCCAGCCGCTTTGGTTTTTCCTGATATTTTGCCACATGAATGGCATGTGCAACCAATTCATCAATACCTTCATTTTTTGCTGCGGAAATAGGTACAACCGGAATCCCCAAGGCCTCCTCCATCTGGTTCACACGCACAGAACCACCATTCTGCCTTACTTCATCCATCATATTCAATGCCAGTACCATAGGCACATCCAGCTCCATCAGCTGCATAGTAAGATAAAGATTTCTCTCGATATTCGTGGCATCCACAATATTGATAATTCCCTTAGGATGCTGCTCCAGAATAAAGCTTCTGGTTACGATTTCCTCGCTTGTATAAGGAGACATGGAATAAATTCCCGGCAAATCTGTCACCAAAGTATTCTTTTTCCCACGGATAATACCATCTTTACGGTCTACTGTAACTCCCGGAAAGTTGCCTACATGTTGACTGGAGCCGGTTAACTGATTAAACAGGGTTGTTTTACCGCAGTTCTGGTTTCCTGCCAGCGCAAAGGTAAGAAGCTCACTGTCAGGAAGGGGATGCTCATCTGCTTTTTCATGATATTTACCTCCCTCGCCCAGACCTGGATGAGGAATCGCCCTGACACGGCTTCCTCGTTTCTGCTCTTTTTCATCCCTTACATTATCAATCTGAATCTGGGCAGCATCTGCAAGACGCAGAGTCAGCTCATAGCTATGTATCCTGACTTCAACAGGATCACCCATAGGTGCATATTTTACCATGGTCACGTCAGCCATGGGAATGATTCCCATATCCAGGAAATGCTGCCGCAGGGCACCCTCTCCTCCTACTACTGTAACTGTGGCAGTTTTCCCGATGGGAAGGTCTTTTAATGTCATATGTACTTGTCCTCTTTTCCCATATGTAAGATTTTTGCTGCTGTTCAAAACTAAACGGCAACAAATTTTGATAAATTTCATCTGCTAATGATAAATTTTATCATTAATGTTACAGGAGTTAGTTTATTCTAATATTGTCAGGATGTCAATATTATTGAGAAAAATTATTGACAATTTTCTCATTATCTGATAAAGTTACGAAACAAGGTTTCCCTGTGAGGGAGTAGCAAGCGTGTCCACAGACGCGTGGCAAGTCAACATACCGACCGTATGAATCTGTTTGTATAGATTGCTGTTCACTGAATGAACAGCAGCTTTTAAAGCAGTGTTTCGATCTGGCTTGCATTAAATTGCGAGACTCATGTATAACGTTATGCTATACATGGAGTCTGTCCTTTTATAAGAATGCAGATGACCCATATATAGCCTGTGGTTATATATTGGGTCTTTTTTCATGCTGTAAGAGGCTTTACTAAACGATCTGTTTCCACAGCAAATTAAAAATTGGAAACCAGCAATAAAATACATTACGGAGGAATGTAAAAATGAACTACAGTTTTGTGTTTTTTCTGAACAGCGCCCTGCTTGGAGTCGGACTTGCAATGGATGCTTTTTCTGTATCCCTGGCAAACGGCCTTCACGAGCCTAGGATGCGCATGAAAAAAATGTGCGGCATTGCGGGCACATTCGGTGCTTTTCAGGCCATCATGCCAATGACCGGATGGTTATGTGTCCACACCATTGTAGAATACTTCAGGACATTTGAGAAATTTATTCCATGGATCGCGCTGATCCTTCTTGGCTATATTGGTGGCTCCATGCTGATCAATGGTATCCGGGGAACCGATGAGGATGATGAAATTCCGGGAGTTGGTCCCAAAGCCCTTTTCATTCAGGGCGTTGCAACTTCCATTGACGCCCTGTCCGTAGGATTCACCATCTCTAAGTATGACTGGCTAATGGCTCTTGTCTGTTCCCTGATCATTGCCATAGTCACATTCTTTATCTGCATGACCGGACTTTCCCTTGGAAAACGCTTCGGAACCAGACTTTCCAACAAGGCGGATATTCTCGGCGGCGTCATTCTAATTGCAATTGGTCTGGAAATTTTTATCAACAATATGTTTTAATTATTTCAGCATATTTACCGCTATTCAGCAGGTACTGTTCCGCCAGGTGTTTTACTATACAAGCGTTAATTTTCACCTGTTTTCCAATCAAAAAAAGCTTTCATCTCTCCCTTTACGGGATGGATGAAAGCTTTTTCTGCTTTTATTAGCGGGCAATAATATATGCGCAATAAACCAGATATACCACTACCATTATAATACCCTCTTTGCGCTCAATTTTTTTCCTGGTTCCTGCAAAGATCCAGACCATAACCGAAAATACCATAAGAAGCACTATATCGATTATGTTTTCCCGGATCAAAGCTACCGGACTGATAGCAGATGAGATTCCAAGAACCATCAGAATATTGAAAATATTAGATCCAACTGCATTTCCAACTGCCATATCAACTTCATTTTTTCTTGCTGCAACTACAGAGGTTACAAGCTCCGGAAGTGAAGTTCCGATAGACACAATGGTAAGCCCGACCAGAGTCTGGCTCATTCCAAGCTCTATTGCAATCCTGCTGGCTGTATCAACGGTAAGGTCACCGCCAAAAGCAATTGCAGCTGCACCCACGATCAGAAAGAGGATACTTTTGCCATATGACAGCTCTTTCATATTATCACATTCTTCAACACCTTCTATTTCAACCTTCTGTCCTGCAGCACGGGCTTTCATTGCGCTTCGTACCATTGTGAAAATATATCCGGCAAACACGATCAAGAAAATAACTCCATCTGCATGACCCAGCGTCATTCCCGCCTTATCTCCCAGTCCTGAAATTCCCAGTACAAGCAGAAATAGTGCACAGCCTAAAGACAAGGGAATATCTCTTACCACAGTTGCTTTCTGAACCATAATTGGCGTCAGAATCGAACAGACACCAATTACAAACATCAGATTAAAAATATTGGATCCTACTACATTGCTGACAGCAAGTTCATTATTCTGTACCAGAGAAGCAGTCACACTCACGGCTGTTTCTGGCAGTGAAGTTCCCATAGCCACAATCGTAAGACCAATGATGATGGGCGGAACCTTTAACTTCTTCGCAATGCTGGAACTTCCCTCCACAAAAAAGTCAGCCCCTTTTACCAGAAAGGCAAATCCCACTGCCAGCAGCAGGATAACAGCTGCAATCGGCAATCCATTAATAATATTTTGCATAATATTCTCCTTTTGTTATCCGCATATTTTTACCTTTACAGATTCTCCAGAGTGTGTTTGAAAAAGGCTTTCTGCAAAATGTGTGTTACAAAACAGCATTTACTTCATAAGCCTGCTTCTTTGGAATTACATCTGCCCAAAATGTAAAAAGACTCATGTATGCCATAACATGCATACATGAGTCTCATTCTTTAAGATTTGCCAGGCCAGAATCAGATCCGATCAAAGCCGCGACTGTTGACAAACCACGTTTTCACGCAAACTACTCCCTCACAGAATCCATATGTGTAGTTAATATACCAAATTGCCGTTAAGAAGTCAACCTCTAATCTTCCTCTATATGCTCTCTTCCCTGGTCAATGATCGTCCGAACATGCTCATCTGCCAGAGAATAGAATATAGATTTTCCATCCCTGCGGCTTTTTACCAGTTTATTCTGTTTCAGGATACGAAGCTGGTGGGAAATAGCTGACTGAGTCATGTTCAATGCCTTTGCCAGGTCGCACACGCACACCTCTGCTTCAAAAAGTACAAACAGGATCCGGATCCTGGTAGAATCGCCAAACACCTTGAACAGCTCTGCCAGATCATACAGCTCGTTTTCCTCCGGGATGGTCTCGTTTACAATTTGCAGAAGATTTTCATGGACCTCACAGCAATCACAGATTTCCACTTCTTTATCTATGTCTTTTTTCATTCTGAATACCTCGATATCATCATCAAAGATTTTTCACAAACAAAGTACGGATTGCATTGAGCACTGCCAGTACCATAACGCCTACATCTGCAAAAATGGCTATCCACATGTTTGCAATGCCGAGGGCACCAAGTACCAGGCAGATCAGTTTCACGCCAATTGCAAAATAAATATTTTCATATACAATTCGCATACACTTCTTGGCAATGCGAATGGCTTTCCCAATCTTCAACGGGTCGTCATCCATCAGGACAACGTCAGCCGCCTCGATTGCAGCATCAGAACCAAGAGCACCCATTGCAATACCAATATCCGCTCTTGAAAGAACCGGTGCATCATTGATTCCGTCTCCAACGAAGGCAAGCTTCTCTTTTTCAGACTTGTTTGAAAGAAGCTCTTCCACCTTGGAAACCTTATCTGCCGGAAGAAGCTCGCTGTGAACCTCTCCGATTCCAAGGTCAGCTGCTACAGACTCTGCCACTTTTTTTCCGTCACCAGTGAGCATAACCGTTCTTGTAATGCCTGCTTTTTTCAGGTTCTCAATTGCCTCTTTAGCATGAGGTTTGATAATGTCAGAAATCAGGATGTGACCTGCATATTTTCCATCCACAGCCATATGGACAACCGTCCCTACATGATGGCACTCTTTGTACGCAATACCCAGACGATTCATCAGCTTCGCGTTGCCGGCAGCTACAGACACGCCTTCCACCTTTGCAATAACACCGTTTCCACCGATTTCCTCAATGTCTGTGACACGGCTGCGGTCGATTGGCTTGCCATATGCTTTCTGAAGGCTTTTGCTGATGGGGTGTGAGGAAGAACATTCTGCATATGCTGCATATTCCAGAAGATTTGCATCCTCCATCTCATTATGGTGAATTCCGCTGACCTCGAATACGCCCTTTGTCATAGTACCTGTTTTATCAAAAACAACAATCTTCGTCTGGGAAAGTGTCTCCAGATAGTTGGAGCCTTTTACCAGAATGCCTTGATTGCTGGCACCACCGATTCCAGCAAAGAAACTGAGAGGAATACTGATCACCAGTGCACATGGACAGCTGATTACAAGGAACGTCAGAGCACGGTAGATCCAGTCTCCCCATTCCGGAGAAAGTCCCATAAACAGCATTCTGCAAAGAGGCGGAATGACTGCAAGTGCCAGAGCACTGTAGCAGACTGCCGGGGTATAATATTTTGCAAATTTTGAAATAAAGTTTTCAGATCTGGATTTCTTGGAGCTGGAGTTCTCAACAAGGTCCAGGATCTTGGAAACCGTAGATTCACCAAATTCCTTCGTGGTGCGGATTTTCAATACACCTGTCATGTTAATGCAGCCGCTGATGACCTCATCTCCCACTTTCGCATCTCGCGGAAGGCTTTCTCCTGTCAATGCGCTTGTATTTAATGTGGAATTTCCGTCTTCAATCATTCCGTCAATTGGAATCTTCTCTCCTGGCTGAACCACAATGATAGTTCCAACCTCTACCTCGTCCGGGTCTACCTTTTCCAGCTTACCGTCCTGCTGGATATTTGCATAATCCGGACGGATATCCATCAGCTCGCTGATATTTCTTCTGCTCTTTCCAACGGCATAACTCTGGAAAAGTTCTCCGATCTGATAAAACAGCATAACCGCAGTGCCTTCCTGATAATCGCCGAGAGCAATGGCACCAATTGTGGCAACTGCCATCAGAAAATTCTCATCAAATACCTGACGGTTCCTAATTCCCTTAAGCGCTTTTTTCAGAATATCATAACCGATCACCAGATACGGGACCATGTATAGTGCCATTCGAAGATAGCCATCTACCGGAAGAAAGCGTAGCAAAACCAAAAGGACAAAAGCAATAATAATTCTGATCAATACTTTTTTCTGCTTCTTGTTCATATTCTTTCACATGCCATGAGGGCACGGCCTCCATTATAATGATGTCGCTGGCACGCGACATATTCGCTTAATTCATTTGCGTGACTGAACAGAGTACATCCTGTCCGGTCACTGTCCTACTGTTCATTCTGTGCCTAGAGCGTGTCTGAAAAAGGCTTTCTGCAAGATGTGCGTCACAATTTGTGGGAGATTTTGCCCGGATGAGGGCGCCGTAGCGGGCTACGGCAACCGAATTCGGGCAAAATATACTGCAAAGTGGGGCGTGCAGATTGCGGGAATGATTTTTCAAACACGCTCTAGTAACTGCTTTTCCTCATTGTTTTTATAAGAAGATCTCGCAGTCGTCTTCTACTTTCTTACAGTTCTTCAGGACTTCCTGCATAACAGCCTTCGGCTCCTGTCCATCTTCAAACTCAACGATCATTTTCAGAGTCATGAAGTTTACAGTCGCATCCTTAACACCAGCAGTGTTCTTAGCAGCTTCCTCCATCTTGTTTGCACAGTTTGCGCAGTCAACATCGATCTTGTAAGTTTTTTTCATGATAGTGGTCTCCTTTTGAAAATGTTCTCTTTTTCATATGAACAATTATTCATATGTTTGTTTTTATTATAGCATTTAAATAACTTCTGTCAATAGGTTTGGCATAAAATCTTTCTTTTTCTATGATGTAGCATAAATGCTTTCTTTTTCCTGTATTAATATAGTAATTTCTTTTTTTGCCCTGTTCAATTCGTTTTTTTTCGTGTATAATAAGTCGAATATTATTGGATTGAAATTAGAGGAGATTTTAAACATGAAAAGTTATCTAATCGTTTTTCTTATTTCTATGGTACCGCTGATTGAGCTGCGAGGCGCGATCCCATATGCTGTAGGCTTCGGAATTCCGCTGGTTCCGGCGTACATTATCGCCATTATCGGAAACATGCTTCCAGTACCTTTTATCTATTTCTTCGCCCGCAAGGTTCTGGAGTGGGGCAAGGATAAACCGGTGATCGGGCGCTTCTTTACCTTCTGTCTTGAAAAAGGGGAAAAAGGAGGAAAGGCCCTTCAGGCAAAGGCCGGCCGCGGATTATTCGTAGCGCTTCTGCTCTTCGTAGGAATTCCTCTTCCCGGCACAGGTGCCTGGACCGGAACCCTGGCTGCCAGCCTTCTGGACATGGACTTTAAGTCCAGTGTTCTGGCTGTAATGCTTGGTGTCATTCTGGCTGGTCTTATCATGGGCGCTGCAAGTGCAGGACTTTTTGGGGCATTATTTGCAGTATTCAGCTGACAGGATTACAAGAAAAAGTATATGAAGTTTATCTGATTGCGAATAAACTCATATACTTTTTTTATGCCTTAAAAGAAACTAAAACAAGCCTCTGTCGTTTTCGCTCGTCTTAGAGCCTGTTTGAAAAATCATTCCTGCAATCTGCACGCCCCACTTTGCGGTATATTTCACCCGAATTCGGTTGTCGTAGCCCGCTACGACGCCCTCATCCGGGCAAAATCTCCCACAAATTGTGACGCACATCTTGCAGAAAGCCTTTTTCAAACACGCTCTAGTTTCTTTTCCCACTCATTTTTTAATTAATGTTTTTGTTCCTGTTCACAGAAAACCCGAAAATTGCGGCGCAAAATCATGCGAATGCATGATTTCTGTGCATCACGAAGCGTGCTGCCGGTCAGGTCATAAACAGCAACATGTTTTTAGCTTCAGAAATTGTAATACGGTTCCTCATCCCGTGCCCGATACTCATGCTTCTCATAATAGCCAATCAAAGCTCCATCCTCATCACGCAGGGCCACCATATATACGTCCTTCGCCTGTTTCTCATTATAAAAAGTATGGATCCGGTTGTGCTCCTTATCTTCTTCAAACCAGGCAACCACTTTTTCAATTATTTCCTTTGACTTCGGATTGTGACAATTCATAAGACTTTTTCCAAGCAGTGCCTCACCACCCCATTTATGATAACTCTCCACGGCCTTCGGATTCATGTAGATAATTTCATGCTTCAGGTTGCAGATGACAACGGATGCAACATCCTGATCGATAATACTCTTAAAATATGGTGTCAGATTCATTTTAAATTTTCCCTCCTGCTATAAAGCCTTTTTCAAACACGCTCCAGATAATGGATCTGGTTTCTGTTTACTTCAATAATCCCTTCTTTTCGCATTTTTCCAAGCTCATTGGAAAGCGCACTTCTGTCTACACCAAGATAATCAGCCAGTTCCTGCCGGTTAAAGGGGATCATAAACCGGCTGCTGCCCTGCTGCACCATCTCCTGGGAAAAATAGGAAAGCAGTCTTCCCCGGATGGATTTCGGTGCCGTATGAAGGCTTCTTCTGGAAAGTTCCAGGTTCTTCTTCGCCATAACCATCAGCATGTTACGGATCAGTTTCTCATGGCAGGGGCAGGTATCCGGACAGGTGCGAAAAATCTTTCCCACCTCCAGAAAAAGGATCTGGCAGTCCTCTGCAGCTGTCACCCCTATGAGCAGCTTTTCCCCTGGAATACAGGCATATGTCTCTCCGAAAACCTGACCTGGCGCGATCCGGTTCAGAATACTCTTGTTTCCCGTCATGTCAATGTTCTCAATATGAACACTGCCGTTAAGCACAAGTCCCATCGCCTTCACCTGGTCTCCCACCTGCCAGATCGTGCTGCCCTTGGCATAGCTTTGCGGAGTGGCTTTCAGACAGGAAAGCATATGCTTTGTTTCTTCTGGACTTGTTCCCTGAAAGAGAAAAGTCCTGGAAAGAAATTCATAATTCATTTTTCTCCTTTTGTTGTTATAACAACATACTTGTTGGTTGGATTATATTATAGTATGCGTACAAAGTCAAGGGCGGAGACAGAAATTAATTATCCATCTCTGACTTTCTCATGCGAAACGAAAAGAATTTCCTGTTACTTTTCCTTTTGCAATTACAAAACATTCAGAACCCAGTCAACTTATTTTTACGAAATACTTATACCTTATAGAACAATATGATCAAATTCAGGAGGAAACTATTTATGGAACAGAACATGTTTTGCTTTCAGTGTGAACAAACTGCCGGATGTACCGGCTGTACAGGTGCCAAAGGAGTCTGTGGAAAGACCGCGGATACAGCCAGACTTCAAGATGAACTTACCGGAGCTCTCATCGGACTCGCCCATGCAGCAGATGAGAATACACCACTTGCAGAAACCACATGGAAACTGATGGTGGAAGGTCTATTTGCTACCCTTACAAACGTAAGCTTCGATGACAAAGCCATCGCAGAAATTACAGACCGCATCCACCAGGAAAAAGCCCGGCTTCGCCCAGACTGTGGCGGCTGCGCTTCCCCTTGCGGACATAACAACGACTACGATATGAAGCTTCTCTGGAACGCCCAGGAAGACATCCGTTCCCTGAAATCCCTGATTCTCTTTGGAATCCGTGGAATGGCAGCTTATGCCTACCATGCAATGACACTTGGTTATACTGACACAGAAGTAAATGAATTTTTTGCAAAAGCACTTTTTGCACTGGGCGAGGACTGGGATATGGACCTACTTCTTCCTATTGTAATGGAAGTAGGTAAATACAATCTTACCTGCATGGAGCTTCTTGACCGCGCCAACACTGCCACCTACGGCACACCAGCTCCTGTTACAGTACCTCTTACTGTGGAAAAAGGCCCATTCATCGTCATTACCGGTCACGACCTCCATGACCTGAAACTTCTTCTGGAACAAACAGAAGGAAAAGGCATTAATATTTACACCCACGGTGAAATGCTTCCCTGCCATGCTTATCCAGAACTGAAAAAATACAGCCACCTGAAAGGGAACTTCGGTACTGCATGGCAGAACCAGCAGAAAGAATTTGCAGAGCTTCCGGCTCCTGTTCTTTTTACCACAAACTGCCTCATGCCGCCGAAACCAGGCTACATGGACCGGGTATTTACTACAGGAACTGTCACTTTCCCTGGAACTGTTCACATTAATGAAGAAAAAGATTTCACACCAGTTATCCAGCGTGCCCTGGAGCTTGGCGGATATCAGGAAGATCAGCATTTTACCGGAATCAACGGCGGAACTTCCGTTACAACCGGCTTCTCCCATGGAACCATTCTTGGCGTTGCAAATCAGGTAATTGATGCTGTAAAAGCAGGTGCTATCCGTCACTTTTTCCTGGTAGCAGGCTGCGACGGCGCAAGAAGCGGACGCAATTACTATACCGATTTTGTAAAGCAGTCTCCTTCTGATTCTGTAATTCTTACACTTGCATGTGGAAAATACAGATTTAACGATCTGGACCTTGGAACCATCGGTGGGCTTCCAAGACTGATGGATATGGGACAGTGCAATGATGCTTACGGCGCGATCAAGGTTGCGGTCGCTCTTGCAGAAGCATTTGGATGTGGGGTAAATGAGCTTCCTCTTTCCATGGTGCTCTCCTGGTATGAGCAGAAAGCAGTTTCCATTCTGCTTACCTTGCTTCACCTTGGAATCAAAAACATCCGTCTCGGCCCGACCCTTCCGGCATTTTTATCACAGAATGTGCTCAATTATCTGATAGAAAACTTTGGGATTGCTGCGATTACTACGCCAGAGGAAGATTTGAAAACGTTATTGGGATAAGGAGGATACTCTCATGATCAGAAAAATCATTCATATAGATGAAGAAAAATGCAACGGCTGCGGGCTCTGTGCCCGCGCCTGCCACGAAAGTGCAATTGGAATTATAGATGGAAAAGCAAAACTGCTTCGGGAAGATTACTGCGACGGTCTGGGAGACTGCCTCCCTGCCTGTCCAACAAATGCCATTTCTTTTATAGAAAAGGAGGCAGCTGCTTACAACGAAGCCGCAGTTCTGGAAAATAAGAAAAAGCTGGAAGCACACTCCCAGCTTCAACAGTGGCCGGTACAGATTAAGTTAGTTCCCATCAATGCTCCATATTTTGACGATGCTGACCTTCTTATTGCTGCAGATTGCACAGCCTATGCTTACGCTAACTTCCATCAGGATTTTATCAAAGGTAAGATTACTCTTATCGGCTGTCCGAAACTGGACTCTGTAGATTACAGCGAAAAGCTCACCGAAATCATCCGTCAGAACAATATCAAGAGTGTTACCATCGTGCGTATGGAAGTTCCATGCTGCGGCGGAATCCAGAATGCAGCCATAAATGCCATGAAAGCCAGCGGAAAATTTCTTCCATGGCAGGTGTACACCATCTCCACAGATGGAAAGATTCTTGCCTGATTTTGCCCCACAAAAATCCGGACTGCTCCACACAGCCCGGATTTTTTATCCCTGTAATCTCTTTGATTGATGAATCATATCTTCCACTACAATATCAAAGATTTCTCCAATGGAATTACAAAATTGAATGTACTCCCATTTCTTTATTCTTCTTTTCTCTTATAACTCCAAAATCATCTTTAACACATTCAGTACGCTGTCCGGACCTGGTTTCTCCAGTACGTATCTGGCGGCCTGCTTGGCTTCCTCGCGGGCAGTAGTAACTGCATAGCTCTTTCCAGCTTCCAGCAGCATGCTCACATCATTGCAGTTATCTCCGAAAGCAACAACCTCTTCTCTCTTCGTAATTCCAAGACGGTTACAAAGTTTCTGAAGAGCATTTCCTTTTCCGGAATGCACATCCACGAAATCCACCCAGTAATCACCGGAAGCCATGATCTGAATCTTATCTCCAAAACGCCGCTTCGCTTCCTCTGCTCCCAGAGCTGCATCCACTTCTTCGTTGTACATGGCAACTTTTGTCATAGTCTCCGGGACATTCAATACATCGTCCACTTCATTTACATGAAGCTTATACCCTTCCCGAAGTTTCTTCACGAAAGCCTGGTCTGCCCGCTCCACATATGCCTGGGCACTACCTGCTGTCATAAAAGAAGCTCCCTCCTGGGCTCTCACATACTCCACAACCTCTTTGAGTATATCGGCAGGAATTGCCATTTTTTCAATAATCTCTCCCTGATAGGAAATGATTCCACCGTTTCCTGCAATAAAATAAATATCATCTTTTACAGGTGCAAACACTCTTTCTATACTGTCATATTCTCTGCCACTGACAGCTGCAAATACAATTCCCTTAGCCTTCAGCTTTCGGATAATGTCATAAATCTCCGGGTTAATATCCATGGTGCCTTCTTTCAGAAGTGTACCATCCAGATCTGATGCAATCAGTTTTATCATAGCTTTGCCTCACGTATTCTGATAAAAATCCACCTACTGCCTCACAGAGGATTTCAACATATTTTCTATTCCATAAAAAAGTCCACAGAACTCCAACCTTTATCTGTCAGAAATCCTGTGGACTATTATACTATGAAAGGAACACTTTATCCAGAGTATGTTAAAAAATCATTCCTGCAAACTGCATAATATGGTTTGTTCTCACGCCTTCAACAGACCACACAGACCTTCCGGAAAGTTATCAAAAAACGGAACTAAACTTCTCTTCTCAAATGTTCTATTTCTGCTCCTTCTGTACTTCTATAATATTGGCACAATCTTCATAGCCAGACGGAATCCTGTCTGTAATTATCGTAGATCTGTAAAAATCTGCAAAAGTCACAGAACTGATATTATCAAACTTGGAACTATCGCAGAGCACATAGCACTCCCTGCACTGCTCCATGGCAGCTGCTTTAACTGCCGCTTCATTGGCATCCGGGGTAGTACAGCCACTCTTTCTGGTAAGTCCATTGGTTCCAAAAAAGCCTTTGGTAAAATGATAACCACGAATCGTATTCATAGCCTGATTACCAATTACTGCTTCTGTAGTGCTCTTCAGCTCTCCACCTACAAGAAGAACCTTAAAGCCTCTTCCTGCCAGTGTCTGGGCATGTACCACTGCATTGGTAACAAATACTGCCCTTGTAACCTTAAGAAACTTCAGGATATCCCCAGTAGTAGTACCTGCATCAATATAGACAAAATCCTCATCCTGGATAAGACCTGCTGCATATTTTGCGATCCGGTCCTTCTCTTCCAGCTTCAGTCCCATTTTCTCGGCAACTGAATATTCATATGCAGTTACCCGCTCCTTCAGTTCCACGGCACCACCGAAAACTTTCTCCAGCTTGCCTTCCTTATCCAGTGCGGTAATATCTCTTCGCACTGTTGACTCTGATGTATCTAAAAGATCCTTCACTTCTGTGACAGTAATACTTCCTTTCTCTCTCAGAAGCTCCAAAATGATCTCATGTCGCTGCTGTGTTAACATTCTTTTCCCGCCTTATAATCTGTAACATTGGTTTCCAGAATGATCTTGCGCAGTGGCAGAATACTTCCCGGTGAAACAGAAAGTTCGTCCACTCCCATTGCCAGAAACTCTTTTGTAAGTGACTGGTCAGCACCAAGTTCTCCACAGATTCCAGCCCAGATACCAGCCTTATGAGCATTCTCCACAACCAGGGAGATCATGCGCAGCACTGCCGGGTGATGAGGATCAAAAAACAGGTCGAGCTGAGGATTCTGACGATCAATTGCCATAGTATACTGGCTGAGATCGTTGGTTCCGATGCTGAAGAAATCGACCTCTTTCGCAAGATCATCACTGATGATTGCTGCTGCCGGAGTCTCAATCATAATTCCCTGTTCCGGATTGCCAAACTCTACGCCCTGAGCGGTAAGCTCCGCTTTCACTTCCTCTACGATTCCCTTGATCTTACGCACTTCCTGTACGCTGGTGATCATAGGATACATAATTGCGATCTTGCCAAATGCACTGGCACGGAATAAAGCACGAAGCTGTGTCTTGAAAATCTCCGGTCTTGTCAGACAGATACGGATTGCCCTGCATCCCAGTGCCGGATTCTCTTCATGCTCCATGTGGAAATAATCGCATTGCTTGTCTGCACCAATATCCAGAGTACGGATAATCACTCTCTTACCTGCCATGGTCTGTGCAACCTGTCTGTAAATCTGGAACTGTTCTTCCTCTGTTGGGAAATCTTCTTTCTCCAGATAAATAAACTCACTTCTGAAAAGACCGATTCCACCAGCATCATTCTGAATGACTGTTGCCAGATCCTTGATGTTGCCAATATTAGCGTACAGCATTACTTTCTGTCCGTCAAGAGTAACGTTCTCTTTTCCTTTAAGGGTCAAAAGAAGCTGCTTTCTGGAAAGATCTTCTTCCTGGCGCTTCTTCATCTCTGCCAGAGTCGCCTCATCCGGATCTACATAAAATGTACCGTTTGCCCCGTCTACAATTCCAAGTCTGCCATCCATCTCACTCTCAAGAGACACGGAAGTATTTACAAGTGCAGGAATCGCCATGGTCCTTGCAAGAATCGCTGTATGGGAATTCAAGGAGCCTTTCACTGTAACAAAAGAAAGAACTTTACCCTTATCCAGCTGTACAGTCTCTGATGGCGCCAGATCCTCTGCCACGATGATCTTCGGCTCGTCTGCATCTACAGCCCCTGTCTCTTCTCCATTTAAAATGGTGAGAAGCCGCTCAGAAATATCACGAACATCTGCCGCACGCTCTCTCATATAATCGTCATCCATTACAGAAAACATCTGCGCGTAATTGTCACCTGTAGTTGCCACTGCATACTCTGCATTTACGCCCTGGCTGCGAATGATATTCTCTACAGATTCATTATATCCATCGTCCTCCATCATCATCTGATGAACTTCGAAGATTGCTGCATTGGCTTCCCCGACTTCTCTCAAGGCCTTATCGTAAAGTCCCTGAAGCTGTTTAATCCCTTCTGCCTTAGCTTTCTCATAGCGCGCCATCTCCTGTTCCGGATCATCAATCTTCACACGCTTAACCTGCTGCTCTTTTTTCTGATATACGCTGATCTTACCGATGGCAATACCACCGAAAACACTTTTTCCATTATATATCTGCATTTTTTCTCTCCCACTTATTTGATCTGCTGACAGGAGACCAAACGCTCCTTACAGCATTTCCCGTTCTCGTGATACTTACCAAAGACTCACGCAAATATCACTTTGACAGGCTGTTTACAAACAAACAGGGACATACCCGCAGGTATGTCCCCTTCCTGTCTTACAGAGTTTCCTGCATGAATTTGCTCACTGCCTCATATGCAGCGTCTTCGTCTGCGCCTTCAAATGTAAGAGTAACCTCATCGCCTTTCTTTACTGCAAGTCCCATAATTCCGAAGATTGCCTTACAGTTCATAGCCTTGCCGCCCTTTGCGATCTTGATATCAGAAGAAAAAGCCTTTACTGCTTTTACAAGCTCTCCTGCTGGACGTGCGTGGATTCCTTCCGGGTCTGTTACAACATACTTAAATTCTCTCATGATTCATTCCTCCATTTTTCTTTTTATCTTTGGTCTCTATTGATTTTCTTATTATTTAATTTCTTTATATCGGATTTCACATTCTGTGTCAATCACTGTTCACGATTATATTACAGTTCACTCTGCTCGCAATAACACGATTATACCTGCATCTCTTTTCCAGGCATGCTTACCATTCATTCCGCTGCAGATAGCTTTGAGTGTGTTTTAACATCCATTGTCAGGCCTTTTTCCTCTTCAGAACTCCCAGGAGCACTGCGGAAACAACAGTTCCCACTACCAGTGCACTCACATACTGCACTGCATTTCCCATTACCGGAACTACAAAGATTCCACCGTGAGGTGCCATTAAAGTACATCCAAATGCCATGGACATTGCACCTGCAAGACCAGATCCAATAATACATGCCGGAAGCACATGAAGCGGATCAGCTGCTGCGAAAGGAATGGCTCCCTCTGTGATAAATGCAAGTCCCATAATAAAGTTGGTCGGACCGGATTCTCTTTCTTCCTTTGTAAATCTGTCTTTGAAAAGAAGGGTGGCAAGTGCGATAGCGCATGGCGGAACCATACCACCAACCATAACGGCTGCCATAATATCATAGTTACCAGCTGCAATCGCTGCAGTACCAAATACATATGCAGCCTTGTTAAACGGACCACCCATGTCGATTGCCATCATTCCGCCAAGGATCAGTCCAAGAATGATCTTGCTGGAGCTTCCCATGGAGGTAAGTCCGTTATTCAGTGCTGTATTGATACCCCCCATGATGGGCTCTACAACAAACAGCATCAGAAGTCCCATGAGCAGAATACCAACAACCGGATAAATCAGAACCGGTGCGATCTTCTCAAGAGCTTCCGGAAGCTTCTCACATACCTTACGAAGTCCCAGAATAATATATCCTGCTGCAAAACCAGCTACCAGAGCACCAAGGAAACCTGAAGTTCCGCTGTGGGCCATCATACCACCTACAAAGCCAAGTGCAAGTGCTGGCCTGTCACCGATTGCCATGGCAATAAATCCCGCCAGAACCGGAAGCATAAAACCAAATGCCACATCACCGATTTGTTTGAACATAGCTGCCGCCGGAGTAATAGACCCAAAATTAGAGCGCTCGGCTACATCCAGGGCATTCATATCTACCATAAGACCATCGATCAAAAAGGCAATGGCGATCAGAATACCACCGCCAACTACAAACGGAAGCATATGGGAAACACCATTCATCAGCTGGGTGTAAATCTTGTGTCCCACACTGCCGCCGGTCTTATTCTGACTCTGTGATGAGGCTGATGCATTTCCACTGTGATAAACCGGTACGTTTCCAGACATAGCAAGCTCTACAAGCTCATCAGCCTTATTGATTCCGTCAGAAACCTGACGCTGAATCACCTTCTTGCCATCGAAACGATCCATTGGAACCTGAGCATCGGCTGCAACGATAATGCAGTCTGCATCCTGAATCTCCTGCTCTGTAAGCACATTCTTAGCTCCGCCAGATCCTCTTGTCTCAATCTTCACAAAGCAGTTCTTCGCCTTGGAAGCCTTCTCAATTCCTTCTGCTGCCATGTAGGTGTGGGCAATTCCTGTAGGGCAGGAAGTAACAGCCAGAATCTTAAACTGATCCGCTTCAGCCTCTCCCATATCGGCCAGACGCTCATCTACGCTTTTCTTCTCCTCGTCTGCCTGATCAATGATCGCAAGAAATTCCTCTGGTGTCTTCGCAGCACGAAGGCTCTTGGTAAATTCCTCATCCATCAGCATCATGGAAAGCTTGCTGAGCACATCCAGATGAACATTATCCTCTGTATTCGGCGCAGCAATAAGAAACAGCAAGGTAACCGGCTCTCCGTCAAGAGAGTCAAAGTCAACCCCTCCCGGGATCACCATAGCGGCAAGTCCTGGTTTCTCTACTGCATCACATTTACCATGAGGAATGGCGATTCCCTCCCCGATTCCTGTGGTACTTTCTTCCTCTCTGGCATAGACCTGCTTACGGTACGCTTCCTCATCATTAATCTTGCCACTTCTGGTCATAAGGGAAACCGCTGCATCCAGAGTCTGAGACTTATCTGCTGGAGCAGCATTTAACGAAATACTTCTTACGTCCAGTAAATCTGTGATCCTCATTTCTTCCTTTCCTCCTGATCCTTTCCTGTGATCTGCTGATATACAGCTTCAATCTCTTCTCTGGTAGCAAGATTCTCAGAAAACGCACTGGCACTTCCAGCTGCGATTCCCATGTGGAACGCATATTCATAATCCTGCTTCTCCATATATCCTGCCATAAATCCGGCAACCATGGAGTCTCCGGCTCCAACACCATTGATCAGCTTGCCTTTCGGTGCAGGCTCCTCATAAACGTCTCCATTCTCAGCAATAAGGACCGCGCCTTCTCCTGCCATGGAGATCAGTACATTCACAGCTCCCATCTTCTGGAGTTTCTTACCATATGGGATCACGGACTGGCGGTCTTTCAGTTCCACACCGAAGATCTCACCAAGTTCATGGTTATTTGGCTTAATTAGAAATGGATGATAGGGGAGAACCTTCATCAAAAGATCTCTCGTCGCGTCCACTGCGATTCTTACACCTCTGCCGTCCAGCATAGCCATGATCTTCTGGTAGGCATCATCCGGCATGGATGATGGAATGCTTCCGGAAAGGAAAAGTACATCGCCCTGTCCAAGCTCTCCTAACTGCTTCATCAGCAGATCCACCTTATCAGTTCCAATCTTCGGTCCCTGTCCATTGATTTCTGTACCGTCTATACTCTTCAGCTTCAGATTGATTCTGGAAAAGCCTTCCCCTACCTGGATGAAACCATTCCTCACCCCCATCTCCTCAAGACGCCGGATAATCTCATCTCCGGTAAATCCGGCTGTAAATCCAAGGGCTGTACTCTCAATTCCCAGATTCATAAGAACTGTAGAAACATTAATTCCCTTGCCTCCCGGCAAAAGCATCTCCGAACTGGTTCGATTGGTAAGACCAAGCTGGAAGTTCTCTACCGACACGATGTAATCCAGTGACGGATTAAAAGTCACAGTGTAAATCATTTCTGCCTCCTGCTTATTTTTGCTTGTTTTTGATTTGTTGTGCTTATTATACTTTCATATACAGTCAAAGTCAATCAATCTTTTTCACAAGATTTTCACTTATGATTTATTACAATTGCACAAATATGAATTATTTTGACTGTTTTTGATTTTTTATATGCAACGATGTGCCAGAGCATGTTCAAAAAAGCTTTCTGCAAGATGTACGTCACAATTTGTGGGAGATTTTGTCCGGATGAGGGCGTCGTAGCAGGCTACGGCAACCGAATTCGGGCGAAATATACCGCAAAGTGGGGCGTACAGATTGCGGGAATGATTTTTCAGACGCGCTCCAGTACAGTGAAAATTAAGTATCAGCCACATTGGCGCAGTATATGACAGATCAGACAGGTCAATATAGCGGTTATTTACTATTGGCTGTACGAATAGTAATATCCATAAATCACAAAAAAATGCAGATATCAGGCTGTGCCCCAACCTGAACCCTGCATTTTTCTGTATTTTATAATGATGGTCAAAATCAGTCATCAAATTCTGTTATTTTAATCAGTTCGAAGCGCTGTCACCGGATCACTTTTAGCAGCTTTTCTTGATGGGATCAGTCCGCCAAGAAGAGTCAGAACCACGCTCAGTCCGATCAGAACTACTGCTGCTACAGGAGGAAGAGCCGCCTTCACATTCACTCCATCAGCCAGTGACCGGATAATGCTGTTCGCAGGAATGAGAAGAAGCAATGTAATTCCAATCCCCATAGCACCTGCGCAAAATCCGATAATAAACGTCTCCGCATTGAACACCTGTGACACGTTGTGCCTGGAAGCACCAATCGCTCTTAGAATACCAATTTCTTTTTTCCTCTCCAGAACACTGATATACGTGATAACACCGATCATAATGGAAGAAACCACAAGGGAAATCGCTACAAAAGCCACCAGAACATAACTGATAATATTTACAATATCCGTAACTGACGACATCAGCGTTCCCACAAGATCCGTATAAGTGATCACCTTCTCATCCTCTCCTGCCGCTTCCATATCCGCGTTATACTGATCCAGAATACCTACAATTTCTGATTTACTTTCAAAATCCTTTGGATAGATATTAATTCCGCCAGGAACATTTAGATCTGCATATCCAAGCTTTTTCAGATTTCCGTCATAAGAAGAATTTTCAGATGACAGCAGGGACATCATGAGCTCTGAGAGGTCATCCTCATTCATGTTCATCTGAATTGCTTTTGCAAAAGCCTCCGGATTAATGGAAAGCGCATCTTCCATATTTCCCATGCCGCTTCCCAATCCGCCAAGTCCGCTCATAGCCTGGCTCATGGCAGAAGTAAGACTCGATGCTACACTGGTCATCACAGACTGCATTGCCTCCTGCATACCGGAACTGATATTTCCCATCATCTGCTCCATAGCAGTCTGGATTCCCTTTGTAAGCTGTTTTTCCACCTGTTCCATTATCTCTGTAAATTTTGACTCAATCCCCTTTGCGATCGCATCTGTGAAAGAAGTCATCATGGCTTTCATGTAAGTTTCCATTGCCTGGGAAAACTGCGTCTGCACCTCGCTGGTATCCACAAGAGTCATAAGTCCATTCATGAGACGATTCTGCCCATCCTCTGTCTGCATATATTCCAGAAAATAGGTTCCCAGATTAGCCGGGTCCGGAAGGGAATTATTCCTGGCATACTCCGGATAAGCAGCTACAACGTCCTGCATAAGAAGATCCCGTATCTGTTTTGTGGTAATATTCACTGTCACGCTGTTTTTAACCAGATTCTCTGCTTCCTCTTTGATCTGCTGCTGGATTTCCCCCTGACTTAAAAAGGCAAGAATGCTAGCCACATCTGTCTGGGTGATACCATTTGCCTTGGCATACTCCTGATACTGGTTCATCAGCCCCACAGCCACTGCGATCAGTTTTTCCGAAGACATATCCACGTTCACGTTATTTTTCACCAGCTCCTGCAGATCCTTGCACAGACGTTCGTTCATCTCTTTTGATGTCAAATACTGCTTCAATGCTGCCTGCATTTTATCCATATCTGCTTCCGGTTTATCTTTAATGCTTTCCTGATAACCAGTAAGAACCTCTTTCAGCAAAGCAGTTACCTTCTCTTCTGTAAAATCAAACTTCACTGACTTCAGCGCCTGACTCATATCCGGAACCTGGTCTGCCGGAAGATTTTTCAGAATTTCTTCCGGATCAATCATATGGGAAAGATCCAGATCAAGGTCATCCAGCTTGATAAGCTTGGAAAGATCCGGCATACTGCTCTCATCCAGATTTATATTTCCAGCCAGAGCTGACATGTCAGGCATATCCGGCATTTCCACATTCAATCCGGAGGACAACCCCGAAAGACTGGACAGGTCCATATTAAATCCACTGAGATCTACCTGAAAGGCCTCCTGCAGGGCATCCGCGTTAATGGAAAAAAGGGATTCCATGTCAAACTTACTGTTCTCATTGTCTTCTTTTCCAAATTCCTCTCCGGTAAAAACATTTATCTTTTCATTCGCCAGCTGCTGCTTCACAATTTCACTGGAAGCAGCCTTCTCGATCACATGTTTGGTAAGCTCCGGGGTATAACAGATTCCTGCAGTGAGCATGGAAGCAGTGGCACCTTCCACAGGCTGGACAATTCCCACAATTGTCAGATCTTCTCCGTTTTTCACCAGTTTTTTCATATAAGAGCTGTTGTCTGATTTATCCTTCCAGACCTTATATTCTTCATCATATTCATAATAATCGGTACTGCTTACCAGCTTAAATTTCTTCCCCAGGATTTCATCATAGGTGTATGATTCCTCGTTTTCTGGCGTTTCCACTGCCTCTTCTGCCATAAATTTCTGAACCATATCATCCAGTTCCTTACCGTCCCGAAGCCCAAGAGTGTACTGGAGAAAATCACTGATATCGCCCTGTGAAGTAAGCACCAATACACATTCTTTATAATTTTCAGGCCATCTTCCCGCTTTCACGTCATATTGATTCTTATAAAGATCAGCATCTTCCGGCATTTCATGAAAAACATCAGTGCTCATGGTAGAAGACATAATGCTGTTTGAGGAACCAGAGCCCAAACCCATAGCCGAAAAAGATTTGTCCGGATTTACCTGTCGGATATTTTTTTCATTTTCCAGAAAAATCTGGGGAGATACAGAATACGTACACTCCACCGAATTCGCATACTGGGAAATGCTGCTTTCATTGCTGTCCAGATAAGCCTTCAGAGACTCCAGATCATTGGAATTCATTTTGGAGAACATATTAGTCACCATCTGGGCAACACCTACTTCCCCGTCCTTTTTTTCACTCTGGGCTGTGGCTGCTCCCATCATCATGGAGGTAAGATCCACACCTGTACTTTGTATCTGCAACGGATATTCCGAAAGTGTTTCTTCTTCCATATTTGTAATGTATTTGTCTACACCATTTGATATGGAAAGGATCAGCGCAATTCCGATAATACCGATGGATCCTGCAAAAGAAGTAAGTAAGGTCCGGGCTTTCTTGGTCTTCAGATTCTGAAAGCTAAGGGAAAGTGCGGTAAAAAAGGACATGGAGGATTTTCCCATATTCTTGTGAACAGGAGGTGCCATGCTCTCGCTGTCTATCACAAACGGATCTGTATCGGAAAGGATCCGCCCATCTTTTACCGTCACGATCCTGGTGGCATAAAGCTGGGCAAGCTCCGGATTATGGGTGACCATTACTACCAATCGTTCCTTTGCAACCTCCTGCAAAAGATCCATAACCTGTACACTGGTATCTGAATCAAGGGCTCCCGTTGGCTCATCTGCAAGTAAAATTTCCGGGTCATTTACAAGCGCTCTGGCAATTGCCACTCGCTGCATCTGACCTCCTGACATCTGACTTGGCTTTTTGTGGATCTGGGCACCAAGGCCTACTTTTTCCAGAGCCTCTTTTGCACGGCGTCTCCTCTCGCTTTTTGAAACACCGGAAATGGTAAGGGCAAGCTCCACGTTTGCAAGAACTGTCTGGTGTGGAATCAGATTATAACTCTGAAACACAAATCCTATGGTATGATTTCGATAGGAGTCCCAGTCCCTGTCTTTATATTTTTTTGTTGAAATCCCATTGATGATCAAGTCACCACTATCGTACCGGTCAAGACCACCAATAATATTCAGAAGAGTGGTTTTTCCCGAACCGCTGGGACCAAGAATTGCTACAAATTCATTGTCCCGAAGGCTAAGGCTCACTCCATCCAGGGCACGCTGTACCAAATTTCCTGTTCTGTATTCTTTGTGTATGTCTTTGATCTGAAGCACTTACTACTTCCTTTCTGTCGCATAATAAATGTTTATAACCATTCACCAATTCAGGCAAAATATACCGCAAAGTGGGGCGCCGAAGATTTCGATTTTTATGTGAGCCAGATTCACATAAAATACCTTGCGGAATAATATTTGCTGAATAGTTCAAATATTTTTATTATAATCTTAAATTGTGAACATATTGTGTTTTTAAAATAAAACCATTCTCTTGAAATCCAACTATTTCTATCGTATAATAAGAAGATACATTACCGCTTTAGAGAGATGATGCATACAGATTGCGGCTATCGCAGTCTGATATAACTTACTTCAGAAAGGATGAAAAACATGAAGGTTTTACTCTTAAATGGCAGCCCGCGCAAGGAAGGCTGTACTTTTACTGCACTTAGTGAAGTGGCAAAAACACTGAATCATAATGGAATTGATACTGAGATTTTCCAGGCTGGGAATCCGGATACAGATAATGTAAAAGCCGCCGCGGCAAAATTAAAGGAAGCAGATGCGCTTATCGTTGGTTCTCCGGTATACTGGGCTTCCCCATCCGGACAGATCATTGAATTTATGGATAAGCTTTGCTCCATGGCAGGCAAAGACATGCTCCACAAACCAGCTGCAGCAGTTGCTTCTGCAAGAAGAGCCGGCACCACAGCTACTTTAGACGTTCTTCAGAAATATTTCAGCTATCATGAAATGCCTGTTGTATCTGCTAACTACTGGAACATGGTTCACGGAAATACTCCTGCAGAAGTTGCGCAGGATGAAGAAGGACTTCAGATCATGCGCTCACTTGGAAACAATATGGCATGGCTTCTGAAATCCCTGGAAGCAGGGAAAGCGGCAGGTATTGCAGTTCCTCAGGCGGAAGATAAGATCAAGACAAATTTTATCCGCTAAATATGGTGCAGTAGTTGTCATATCTTCACATAAATGAAGCTCCAGAGCATATCTAAAAAAGGCTTTTTGCAAGATGTGCGTCACAATTTGTGGGAGTTTTTGCCCGGATAAGGGCGCCGTAGCAGGCTACAGCAACTGAATTCGGGCAAAATTTCCCACAAAGCGGGCGTGCAGATTGCAAGAATGATTTTTCAAACAGGCTCTGGCTGCACCAGTTTAATAATGTGTGTGACATGGAAGAAGTTCCGTTCGCATACATCAAAAAAAACTTCCAGAGAGGTATTTTATGCTGCAAATAATCGAAACCATCAACACCGCTGTAAATAATTTTATCTGGGGCGTTCCTGCAATGGTCTGTATTTTCGGAGTTGGTCTTTATCTTAGTATCCGCACCAATTTTCTTCAGATTCGCAAATTCCCCTACGCAATCAAAACAACCCTTGGACGTATTTTCCGCAAACGTGACGCATCTGACGGTGCTATCACGCCTTTCCAGGCAGTGTGTACAGCACTTGCAGCCACGGTCGGTACTGGCAATATTGCCGGTGTAGCAGGTGCTATCGCAATTGGCGGTCCCGGAGCCATATTCTGGATGTGGGTTTCTGCACTGTTTGGCATGTGTACCAAATATGCTGAGGTTACTCTGGCGGTACACTACCGCGAGATCAATGCCAACGGTGAACTGGTAGGCGGTCCCATGTATTACATCAAGAACGGTCTTAGCAAAAAATGGCACTGGCTGGCTTATCTGTTCGCAGCATTCGGCGTGCTCACTGTATTTGGTACCGGCAACGCTACACAGGTCAATACTATCACCACTGCCATCAATTCTGCATTGCTGAATTATAACGTGATCAGCGAAAGCGCCGTTTCTACTTCCAACCTGATCATCGGAATCATAATTGCCATTCTGATCGCCATGATCCTTCTTGGCGGAATCAAACGAATTGGCCATGTTACCGAAAAGCTGGTTCCATTTATGGCTCTGCTTTACATCCTTCTCGGACTGGGAGTTATCCTTCTGAACATTCAGAATGTACCAGCTGTATTCGCTTCTATTTTCAGAGGGGCATTTCAGCCCAGAGCTGTAACAGGCGGCATTGTTTTAAGTATGTTCACCAGTTTAAAAAAAGGTGTTTCCCGTGGTATCTTCTCTAACGAGGCTGGTCTTGGTACCGGATCCATTGCCCATGCGTGTGCAGATACCAAAAAGCCTGTAAAACAAGGTATGTTCGGTATTTTCGAAGTCTTTACAGATACCATCGTGATCTGTACACTGACTGCACTGGTTATCCTTTGCAGCGGCGTTGCTGTTGATTATGGAAAAGCAGCCGGTGCAGAGCTTACGATCCTTGGATTTACTTCTACATATGGAAGCTGGGTATCCATTTTTACAGCAATTGCCATGTGCTGCTTCGCTTTTTCCACAGCAGTCGGATGGGGACTTTACGGTGCCCGCTGCATCGAGTTCCTGTTCTCTGAAAAAGTGATCAAACCATTTATGGTTATTTATTCCCTGGTTGCCATCCTTGGCGCAACTGCCAACCTTGGACTGATGTGGAGCATTGCAGAGACATTTAACGGTCTTATGGCAATTCCCAACCTGATTGCTTTGTTCCTGCTTTCCGGTACAGTTGTGAAGCTGACAAAAGAATATTTTGCCGGTGAGGGCAAAACAAAATAAATATAAAAAGGGACATCGCATGAACCGTTTTCGCTCATGTGATGTCCCTTTCAGATTATTGATCAATCCTTATTCTCTTCCTCGGCAGCTGCATCTGTAGTTGTATCAACATCTTCGCTTTTCTCTTCCTCACCGATCTCAACTGCATTTTTTTCTTCCTCAGTCTGCTCCTGCACATCCGTAACGCTTACCTTATGGTCATACCATTTGCCCTTTTTACCAATGATTGCCAGGTCAAATTCTTCATCAAGCTTCTCTACTGGAACATTGAATCCATAAACCTCCTCTGTCATGCCATCGCTGTAAGTTACCTTATCAATAGTAGGCTGAATCAGTTCGGCACCGTCTTTCTGTGCATCCTCTGCTGTTCCAAGGAAAACATTCTCAATATTCTTGGAAACGAGAGTAATATGAACGGTCATTTTACCATCCTTTACAGTGAGGGTAGCTCTTCCGTTGCAAGCCTCATTTACATGGAACATACTGCTGTCTGTGTCAAACTCTACACCATAAACACCGTCTTCAAGTTCGCTGTCTGCGGCATTCTCTGCACCATCTGTGGTTTCCTCTGCCTCAGCCTCTGTGGCTTCTGCAAATGCCGGGAATGCAGTTCCTGCTGTCATAGCGGAAATACTTACAGCTGTTAATAAAATGACTAATGAACGTTTCATAATAACTCTCCTTGCTTTTTCTTTATTTACGGTACACTTGTGTGTGCCGTATTTGTTTTATTACTCAAACAGCTGCCCCACAGTGTAGGAGCAGCTGCTTTTGTTCTGTTGCAATAACAATTTATACCAGGATAATTATTTCGCGATGGAATCAATAGCTGCCTGAGTATGAGCTACATAAAGCTGCTCAACAGCGTCAATTCTTCCAAGACCTTCGATCTGGCAGTCAATCTCATCGAAATCTCCAGAAGCCTCGAACATGCTCTTCCAGGAGTCATCATCATCACCAGCCATATCATTGTTTGCATGGTCACCAGCAACAACCATAAGCGGACGAAGGATTACTTTCTTGAATCCGGCATCTTTTACTTTATTGATAACTTCATCACAAGCTGTATCCTCTGGCTCACCTTCTACAGTACCGATGAATGCGTTTGTGAATTCAAGTTTCTCCATCTGGGTCTGCATCTGATCATATGTAACGTTTGCTGTATGGGAAGTACCATGTCCCATGAATACAAATGCGGTTCCATCTTCTGCAGCTGCTTCCATGCTGTCATATCCAGCTTCTTTTACAGCTTCATCTGTGATTGCCTGAGCAACAGCAGCTTTGTCATCGTTGATAACGGTAGCGTCATCGCCAACCTCACCAAGCATTGGTTCAGCGATTGCTACAGATTCAAATTTATCTTTGTAAGCATCAATAGCTTCTACCATCTCATCGTACTCAGCACCATGCATAAGATGTGTAGGCTGAACTACAAGATTCTTAACACCGTTTGCTACTGCACGGTCAAGTGCCTGCTGCATGTTATCAATCTTCTCATCATCTCTTGCCTGTACATGGTTGATAATGATCTGAGCGGTAAATGCTCTTCTTACAGACCAATCCGGGAATGCTTCTGCAAGAGCATCCTCGATTCCTTTGATATCCTCTGCACGGCTGTCGTTAAAGGAAGTACCAAAGCTTACTACAAGAAGCTCATTCTCACCGATCTCGTCCTGATTACGCGGATCATCCTTGGAAGCATCACCTGTGTCACGTCCGAAATACTCTGGACTTGCCTCTTCTCCCTCTACAAGCTCTTTCTGAGCATCTGTAAGGGCATCCCATGCTTCTTTAGCTTCCTTGCACTGCTCATCTGTATCATCTGTTCTCTCCTGAACATAAATAGCATCGATAAGTGCTGCTACTTTATCAGCCGCTTCCTTATCTGCATCTGCAGTGTCATCAGCTGCTTCTGCATCGTCTGTTGTCTCAGCATCATCAGCTGCTTCAGCATCATCAGCTGCCTCAGCATCATCAGCTGTCTCAGCATCGTCTGTTGTCTCCTCTGCTGCTTCCTCTGTCTCTGCAAATGCAACAGTTGCTGTTGCTGCTGTCATGCTTGCTGCCATAGAAGCTGCAAGAAGGATTGCTAATAAAGATTTTCTTTTCATTTCTTTTTCCTCTTTTTTTTTGTATTTCCGGATAGAATCACGTATAAAGAATCCCATGGGAAATCTATCACCAATCTCCCATTGCATAAAAACAGCCGCATTTTCTGCGACTGCACACATTCTCATATACACACTTTTCTTCCAAAAAACATTCAGGAAATATTCATGTATCGTTATGAGAATACAGGTTCTGTGTACCGCAGACCTAAGATTCCACGCCAAGGCAGTTCTCCTGACTTCGGTCAACACTGCTCCCCCTTCCCGGTTTCCCAGTGGGCTCTGAAGCAGTTCCCTTACACAGTGACGGCATCGTTCCGGACTCTCACCGGATTCTCTTTTGCGCATCATGTTCATGATGCAACCTTCGCGCTATAACCATTATACATATTCGACTCGGATATTTAATATGTACCATATTATTATATATTTTTTATGAACTTTTTATGTATTTTTTATGAACTAGAGTATGTTTGAAAAAGGCTTTCTGCAAGATGTGCGTCACAATTTGTGGGAGATTTTGTCCGGATGAGGGCGCCGTAGCGGGCTACGGCAACCGAATTCGGGCAAAATATACCGCAAAGTGGGGCGTGCAGATTGCGGGAATGATTTTTCAAACAGGCTCTAATCTACATATCCTGCTTTACATGAGATCTGACACAGAAAGACTTTTTAAACAGACTCCAGGTCCTCTTCATCAAGGATCAGCCTGATCGCCCATGGCGGCACATCAATGTCCTGGTAATCCTCCTTCATAAATACAAAAGCAGTCTCATAAGGAGGCATTTTTGCCGGATAAATTCCAAAACCATCTGTAAAATAAATCAGTCCCCGAAGTTTTGTAAACTTCTTCGCTCTCATAAGCTGTTCCACATAGGCAAAAGCAGGGCGAAAATCTGTGCCGCCCCCTCCTTTCACTGTGAAATGGGACATATATTCCTTCAACTGCATGGCATTTTCAATCACCACATCAGACTGGATTTTCTCGTCACACTGAAGAATGTGTACGTGAATCCGCCTGAAAAAGCTCTCAGATTCACTGAGCACACTGTAGGTTTCCTCCAGAAACTTCCGGACAAGCTCTCCTTTACAGGACATGGAAGTGTCAATAACGATCACAAAATCTTCCACCTTCCGCTCTTCTTTCGTTTCTAAGGGCTCGATCAGCGGCATATTGCCATACAGATTCATTCCATAATTGTAAAATATATAATCGAAAGTGTCCATATCAACTTTCATTTCTTCTTTCAAAACAGAAAATTTCCGCAGAAATTCTTTATAATCATAGCGATTTTGATTCTGGGCACGCAGCTGGTCTACCAGAGTTTCTCCGCCTTCTCCCGCTTCTTTTGAAAAAGTTTCCATCTCTGTCTGCATGCGGTTGCGGATGTCGTCCCAGTTCTTTTTCCGCTGGGACATCTGAGGACTGTTTGGATGGTTTTCATACCACTTACCATGGTCATCCTGAGTAAACTCACGGCGCAGCTCCTGCATTTTATTTTCCGGCAAATGAAGAGTCTGAAGCCTTCGGTAAATTCTCTGAGCTGTCATTACCTTTCCCTCTTCCAGTATCAGCTTCAACGCCTGCCTCTTCACCATAGATGCCGGCTGATGCACACATTTCAGATAAAGCCCGTCAATGATATTTTCCACTGTAATGTCACATGCAAGATTCCAGTACTGGACATCCACAGCAGGATTTCCTTCTTCATCCTTCTCTGGAAAACAGTGGAGAAAAATGCAGTGTAAAAGGCTGTGAAGATAGATTCGATTCACCTTTTCCTGGCTTCTCCTGAACTGTTCCATCAGTTCTTCCGGCTGATAGTACAGGACAGTTCCATCCGTTCCAACAGGATGAACGCCCATATCTCCCTGAAAGAAAAGTGCTGACAATGCGCAGTCCATAAAGCGCATATTCAGGTACAACTGGTTTCTGGCACTGGACAAAATATCCTGGCAGATGCTTTCTGCCGCCAACGCACGATCCCAGGCGTCATGTACCGGATTTACCTTGTACAAAGTATTTTGCCCATATGTCGGACTTATCTGGTAAGCAGCTTTTCCCCCCTGCGCTTTATATAACGAATCTTCCTCATGTAATGAATTCAATTTTTTCTCTTCTGAACCACTCATAGTTCAAAACTTCTCCTTTTCGATGGAAAATGCAGTCTCTGGTACTCCATAAGCATACTTAAAATCTCCGGAGATTTCACTTTGTCTGCCAGATTTACCAGACCTGTAAACAGTTCTTTCTGCCCAGGTTCCAGGGGATACGTGTGAAGAAGCCATTCCAGCTCTTCTCCTCTTTTCTGACAGATAAAATCAGAAGCAATCTGTTCTATATGCTCCTTCAGGTACTGCTCGTACTGTATTTTCGCCTGTTCTGTCAGCCCTGTCGGCCAGTTCAGTCTGCCATATACCATTTCTCTCAGGAAATCTGATGATTCCTGGGCTCTCGCCATCTCAAAACGCTTGTCATACTCCAGAAAATGAAATACTTTTCCCTGAAAGCAGTTTCTGTAATACAGACCGCTTCCATGCACCTCAGTCATCAATATCCTGGCAGGAGTATTTTCCACACCTTCCTCATAATATTCCGGAAACCAAAGCATGGCTTCCACTTTTCCATATAAATGTACCCGCAGCTCCTCCCCAACTTCTGAAAGGATCTCTTTCAGCCCGGATTGTTCATCATTCATCAAAACTTCCATTCTTCGGATCCTGTGGCACCCTGTAAAAGCTCCACTTCCAAGATCAGTAAAATCACTGGAAAACCATAGCTCTTCCAGATTCCGACAGTTATAAAAACCGTAACGGCCTATTTTCTGAACTCCCAAGGGAATCCGTATGACCTGACAGCTTTTCCCGGAAAAAAGATATTCAGCCAGTTCTGTGACCGGTACTCCGTCGATCTGTTCCGGAATTTCCACAATCTGGGGATCCCCATCAATTTCCATTACTGCAGCATGATCTTCCTTAATATCAAAGGTAAAACCGCTGTCTGTATGTTTTTTCATTTCATACACTCCTGTATATGTGCCTGTAAAAAAAGGCTTGCTATTTTTTCTCATTAATATTAAACTTAATCTATTGCAGTGTTAAAACAGTACTGATGTTCACACTCTATATAATATCGGAGGAATTTCCATGAGCATTAAAATACCGATTGAAACCTCAGCACGGCATATTCATGTTTCCCAGGAGGATTTCCAACTCCTGTTTGGAGAGGATGCCCAGCTTCATTACATAAAGGAATTAAGCCAGCCTGGACAGTATCTCTGCCAGGAACGTCTTACCGTAAAGGGGCCTAAAGGTGAGTATCAGAATATGGCCATTCTAGGTCCTTTTCGTAAAGAAACCCAGATTGAGCTTTCCCTTACAGATACCCGCAAGATCGGTCTTCCCGGTCTTATCCGCCAGTCTGGTGATACTGTCGGCTCCCCTGGCTGCACTCTCATCGGACCCAAGGGCGAACTTATCCTTGATCACGGTGTCATTGTTGCCAAACGTCACATTCACATGACTCCGGCAGATGCTGTTACTTTGAAGGTCAAAGATAATGACGAAGTTTTTGTCCTGACCAAAAGCTTCGGCCGCGCTCTTATTTATGCAGATGTGGTAGTACGTGTAGACTGGAATTACCGCCTTGCCATGCACGTAGATACCGATGAGGCCAATGCTTTTTCCAATGAAAAAGAGCCTTATGGGGTAATCGTAAAATTCTTTGATGATAACTATAATACAGATAAATGGATTGAAGACGTATTGTCCGGTATTAACCGCTAAATGTCAGGGCATACTCTGTGACTCCATTTTATTATTGTTCACTGGTGACATTCCGCAAGGTGTTTTTTGTGAACAGAGTGAACAGTAATTCCATTTTCTTGCAGCAGCATATGCCAGTCACAGCCTCCCGGAGCCTGTCTGAAAATCAATTCTGTAATCTGTTCACTCAGTCTATACAAATGAAAAGTGCTTCCTGCCCGAATCCGGGTGTGGAAGCACTTTTGCGTCACTGAATTCCAATTGTCGCCGCCAACAGCTCCTGAAGAGAATTGGTAACCATAATTCTGGAAAAATCTACTGTCTGGGCTTTATTAACTCCCGCAGTACCTGCTGCCTCATTACTGCCAGCTTCCATCTCTGCGGCATCTCCGTATGTCACCTGACTAAATACACTTACATGCTGTCCTGCATCAAACAGTTCCTGAAGGCTGTTTGCGACATAGAGGCTTCCCGGTGAAACAGTTCCGTCTCCGGAAGCATCTATGGTAACCGTATCCATATCTCCTGTTGTAACAAGGTTCGCCTTGATCAGATCCTGAAGGTTATTGGATACGTCAATTCCTGTGATATACTGGGTATTGGCTATAGTTTTACCACTCTGTCTCATTTCCTCTACCTGCTGTGCGTTCGGATAGAAGGATGGCTGACGGATGTAACGAAAGCTTGCACTATAAGCCTCTCCTACTGTAACACCATTCTTGCTGGAAGAACAATGTACGACGATCCAGTCTCCTGCGTCAGTTTTTCCACAGATAATACCAACATGGTTGGCACTTCCTGCTTCTGGTCCTCTCTGAAAAACCAGGTCACCTGGCTGGGCATCCGCCTCACTTACCACGTTCGCTCTGCCCCACTGGTCTGAGGTACCGCTTCCTACAGCTGCGATCATAGCCTGATTCTCATAGCCATTGATCACTGCCCAGGTAACAAAACCGCTGCAGTCAAGGCCATAAGCACGTAAAGTACCGGTACTCTGACTTCCCTCTGCGCTTACCTGCTGTACTGCGCCCCAGCTTGGGTCCATTCCGATCACAGTAGATTTGCCGCCCCAGAAATATCCCACCTTACCAACCAGTGAATAAGCAGCTGCAATTACGTTTACACGCTCTTCTGAAACGTCATCGCCAACACTCTGTCTTACAAAGCCCTTGGCTGCTGTAACGGTTGCACAAAGAAGCTTGCAGTCTGTTTCAAGATATTTCTTCAAAATCCCCCTCTCATCCTTGGGGATCTTATTCTCTTTAATGTAATGGTTAATATGGTAATTTCCATATGTAACTCTGTTAGAATTACTTTCGTCCTTCACAACAGGATTCATCCTGGCAAAAATAGCTGCCAGATCATCCTTACAGGAAGAATCCAGCGTAAAAGAAGTGGCACCATCAAGGCTCTTCTCATAGACATATATGGCAAGTATATCCTGCCAGTTGCGTACAAGAAGGGTATCTGCGGATGTGGTAACACCACCTTCGGAATCAGATACATCTGTCAGTTGATTGGCAGCTTTATACTCTGTCTCAATCTGCTCCATAACATCTGCAAAATCATCAGAAAATGACAGCTGATAGTTCTCCTGCAGGCTGTTCAGATAAAATTCCTTGCCTGCATGAAGATTAGATGCATAGTAGACTGGGGTTCCATTAAGTGCCTGCGTTGTGGTGCTGTCAATCTTATCTGCATCTTTATCGTCTGCTGCCCCGGACAGCTGGCTGATCGTCTTCTCCATATCGATAAGAAGCTTGTAATTAGTAACAGCAGCCTTCTCCTGGTCTGAAAAGCTGTTATAGGTCTTTCTCAGGGCTTTGACTTTTTTCTTCTTTTTCTTATCTAATTCCTGCTTGAAGGTTTTATCAATGTCTTTGATCAGGGCACTTACCTTCTGCTGGCTCTCTGCTGAAAGTCCAGGAGTCACAGTGGGTGTCACCTCAGGTGCAGCACTAGGCTCTGGTGTCACTGTGGGGGTATCGTCCGGCGTTGCACTAGGTTCTGGTGTCGCGCTTGGTTCTGGTGTCGCACTTGGTTCTGGTGTCACCTCAGGTGTATGATCTGGCGTCACACTTGGAGCCGGTGTCTCTGTAGGTGTATGATCTGGTGTTTCACTCGGAGCCGGTGTCTCTGTAGGTATATGATCTGGTGTAGTAGGCTCTGATGGGATCTGTGTAGGCTCAGCTGGTGTTTCTGTGGGCTCTGATGGCGTCTGTACAGACTCTGCTGGTACCTGTGCCGGCTCTGACGTTGTCTCCGGAGGTGCGGAAGGCGTCTCTGCCGATGCCTGCTCTGATGAAATCGGCTCTGCTGCCGCTTCCCGGGCAGCTGTTTCTGTTTCTGACAAGGCTGTCTCTTCTGAGGCAAAAACACTGGCCGTTCCTGTAAAGGATATCGCAGCTGCCATAGTAATACATAAACATTTTGTCAGATATTTATTTTTCATATTCAAAAGATGCTCCCTTCTATTCATGAACATCCCTTTACTCCCCTATATAAAGGTATGCATTCTTACCTTAAAGACAGTTCGCATTAAGTATTAACATGCATTATTGTAGCATACTAACCCTTCTAAATCAACTATCCTCAAAATATACAGACGTATTTTCGTGATTTTTCATTTTTTCTTCACAATTTCTGTACAGATTTAAGTGAAAGCGTTTCCCACTTGCTAAATACCGTTTTTATCGCAGCAGCGAATAATTCATTTTTTCTGCTGTACAAAAAAATACCAGTCCCGGTACTCACAGACAAGCTGCTGTGATCTCCCGGCACTGGCTCTTCCCATTATCAGCATGCAGCCGGAATCAGAATATCCTCTCTGCCAAACTGCTTCGCAGCCAGCTGCAGGATTCCATGAATAACCTGTGAACAGATTCTGAGAATATACTGAACATCCTCTGCAATATTACGCTCCTTAAGAAGATATCTTTCATGGGCATTTCCAATATACTCCACCAGTTCCCTGAAGCTTCCGAAATTCACTGGAAGAATGACCATACGATCTGCTGCCCCACTCTCTATGTAGCGCTTCAGATGGTTCTTAAGATGCTTCTCGTATTTATTATGCTCGTACAGATTCCCGGTAAAGTTCGTATTATGGGGAAAAGTAAAATAATCTGCCATATAATGCATCACTTCGCCAAACCTGCGCCAGTAAACGCGCTCCTTGCTTCCTTTGGGATCATTGTCAATAAGAGCTTTCATCTTACCCTGGATTTCTTCGAAGGTGCCGAAATATTCATGCTTCTTTGTAAGAAAAGATGGCTTGATATCCGGAAGAATGCTTCCAAGGCAGAACGCCTTTCTGTGGGACTGCAGACTCTTAGTGGCAGGCATCTGGTCTGCCAGATATCTGGCTACCAGTATATGGGATTTTTTACGCAACCGCTTCCTCTTCTTTCCTGTTCTTATCCATTGTAACAGATAAAAAACAATAAACTGTAAAAAGCTTTTGTATCTGCTTTTCAAATCATCGTTATCACAACTTAATATAGCAGAATCTCTGTCAAATTTCAAATAAACATTTTCTGATTTTCTGTGAAATATTTTCCAATATATCGTTAAATTGCACAATTATATCCTGCGTGTAAGCCGGTCTTGTTTTTTTTCGTCATATATTGTATTATTAGGTTACTGTACAGCTGAAAATCATGCAGACCCATGATTTCTGTACATTACAAAGCGTGTTGCTGGTCACGAAATGAACCGTAACATGATCCCAAAAATGAAATGCTGCCAGTGAACAGTAATGAAACACACTGGCATCATGAAATCATTACATAAAGGAGGAATTATATGCCTGGCCATAAACCACGGACAAATAAAGGGCTGGCTATAGCTGCTGTTCTTATGTGTCTTGCATGCGGAGTTTCTTTTACCCAGTCTTCCGCTTCGCACTCACCCATTACAGATACCCAGATCCCGGACATGTTCGTAGCTGGAAATACAGATGATTCCCAGATTCAATCTGGTGGTGCGGCAGCTGAAAATACCGATGCAGAAGAGGAGAACACACCGGAGGATGTCATTCCCACCGAAACGCCTGCCGCAGATACCCCGGCACCTGATACCCTTTCAGGTTCAAACACTTCTTTCGAAGTCTCTCCGGAAGCTTCCCAGGGGGTGTGGACGCCAGTTGACAGTAACTGGTATTTCATGGTAAACGGAGAAGGTTATAAAGGCTGGCTCACAGATACAGACGGACACCGCTATTACTTCAATGACAAAGGTGTTATGCAGACCGGATGGCTTGAGCTTGATGGCAATCGCTACTATCTCAATGCAGATGGAGTTCTTCAGACTGGTGACGTGACAATAGACGGCGAACTTTATCACTTTGGCGCTGACGGTGCACAACAGGGTGAACCGACGACGGCAGATGATAGTTCCAATCAGGATCTTGTATTCTACATGAATACTACATCAGATTCTTCGAATGCTGACAATCTCACAGCTTCTGCGACAGGTGCTTCCACACCGGCTGCAGAAGCTGATATTTCTTCTGATCGAAATGAATATTCCAGAAAAGCTTCTTCCGAAGTCGATGATCCTTCTGAAGCCTCTTCTGCAGCATCAGAAGTCTCCCCTGTACCGGAAGCCTCCGTTACTTCGGAACCGACTGTCTCTCCGGAGCCAAAGGGGATGATTGCCCTCACCTTTGATGATGGACCCAGTGATTTTACAGACCGTCTTTTGGATTGTCTGGAAGCAAACAATGTAAAAGCTACTTTTTTCCTGGCAGGTCAGGAAGTGGAATATTTTCAGGAACCTGTAAAGCGTATGGAGGAGCTTGGATGCGAGATTGGAAACCACTCTTATGATCACCCGGATCTCACCACGCTTTCCGCCGATGATGCTGCAAGTCAGCTTTCCCGCACAGATCAGCTGATCCAGGATCTCACAGGGCACATTGCCACTGTTGTGCGCCCCCCTTATGGTTCTTACAATGACACCGTAGCAGAGACTGCAGCAAGGCCTCTGATTTTGTGGTCTGTGGATACTCTGGACTGGGAAACACAGAATGCAGATTCCACAGTACAGAATGTAATGGACAACGCCAGTGATGGACAGATTATTTTAATGCATGATATTTTCAAAGAATCTGTGGATGCTGCTGAAATTTTTATTCCGCAGCTGCTGCAGGAGGGCTATCAGCTGGTAACAGTAAGCGAGCTGGCTGCTGCAAAGGGAATTACATTGGAAAACGGAACCGCTTATGGATCGTTTTGATTTGGCGTGTCCCAAGTTCAAACGCCTTATCGTGCAAGCACGAACGGCTTTTTGACCTTTTGACACTGGTATCATAATATAGCACTACATAAAAACCAGAGTATCGTTTTCAGGAAATCAGCAACTATACTCTGGTTTATTCTATATATTTTTTCAAACACGCAAAAAAAGGAACTGCCATCATGACAATTCCTCTTTTATACTTATTCAGTTTTCTCTTCCAGAAGGCTGCTGTGAACATACGCCTCAGAGCCTTCATAGTCAATCTGGATCCAGTCTCCGCTCTCACCTTTCTTGACTACTTCTGTCCCAGCGGACAATCCACCAATCACTTCTGCATCACTGCTGGCTGCTGCACGGACATTACAATCTTCTGTCACTACCAGCGTAGTTCCATCGGCTGTCTCTGCAGATCCTGTGACATCCTCACCAAGACCATCAAGGAAAGCAGCAAGTGCAGGATCTGCAGTCTGTGCATCCTCATACTGCTTCTGTACCTTGGCCTTCAGCTCCTTCACGTCGTCATCCTGACGCAAAGAAACTTCATATTTCGTTATCTCGTCGCTGTCATCGTGAGCAGCGCCGTCAATCTTCCAGTTCCCGTCTGTGTCCTTTACCACATAGAACTCAGCAAGCGCAGGTACCTTTGTATCAATCCCCTGACAGATGTAGTAAAAACAGGAATATACTACATAGGAATCGTCATCAAGCCCCTTTTTCGTGTAGATATCACCAGCTTCATACCCTTCAATGTACTTGGCATTGGTAATCTTAGACTCGTCTGCCGGTGCAAGATTATCTACCAAAGTACGCAATGTGGTAATATCTTTATCCCCCAGAGCTGTGTAATAGCTCTTGATCAATGAAGTAATCTCTTCATTAGCTTTTTCCATGGGATTGGCGTCTTTCTTCCCGTCAGTCTCCCCATCATTTGCCGGAGAAGAAGGAACATTTCCCTGGTCGTTGTCTGCTGTTACCTGCTCATCGGCTGTATCCTTGCTGGAATCGCCCTTCCCGCTTCCCATAAATGCACGGATACCGAAAAACAGGACAACCACGATTAACAGAATCGCTCCGCCAAGCATAAAATAGCGAAGGTTATCTGATAACCATTCTCTGAAATTATCCAAGTTCTTGTCCTCCTTAATACAACGCACCGGAACGCCCGATCGTTCCAGGCAATACACCTGAAGGGAATCGAACCCCCGCACATGGTACCGGAAACCACTGCTCTATCCACTGAGCTACAGGTGCATAAATTCGAAAGCTGCATTATCATTCGTTACTGTCTAATGTTTAAACAGTAACCTCACATACAACCACTTCGACTAAAAAATTATAGCACAATATCGACTGGATGTAAAGTTTTTTCTTTTGGCGGAATAATTGTGTCAGTTTTGAAAAAGAGGGAACTGCCAAAAGCTGTTCCCTCTTTTACTTTTCTGTTCTTTTTTCTCTGTATCGTTTTAACTTCTGTAGTCTATATTTAAAGATTCATACAACGGGCTCTTAACAGTTCCGCCAAAAAAATAACCTCTGTAACCTGCGGTTGGCTTTTTGTAATATTTGGGTTTCGCTGTTGTATGATAGTTTATACAAATTGTTGTGGCATTTTTTAAAGAAATCTTTCCACCATTTTTTATCTTTTTGGGTTTATTATTTTTATAAAAGATTTCAATACTGTCCACCTTATAATTCTTGACAGTTTTAGCAGTAATCTTTACTTTTGATTTTGGAGCAGTTCCTTTATCCATTACCATCCAATGGCCTTTTGCAAGAGCAGCATAATCTTTGGAGCCGATCTTTACACTTGTAAATACTTGGGAGTGTTTCCTGAATGTTACATTACAGGACAGGTTATAGCTCTTTCCATTCTGTTTTACTGTAAAACTGAGTTTTGTTTTTTCACCATCTTTTACACAATGTATGGGACCTGGTGTCGTTTGTACAAAAACAGCGTTAAGACCAGCTGCTTTTGATGCGGTATAATATTTATTAGATGATTTTACATTTGTGATCACAGCGGAACTGGATAAATTCTTTATATAAATATATCCATCTCCTTCTGTAGGCTGTTCATTTCCATTAATATAAGCACAATAAAACTCCAGAGTCTGTTTCTTCGGGCATTGAGGTGCCTTTGCTGCTGCGCTTACTGCTGTAGGCACTGCCAGGATTACGAAAAGGCATGCCAATAAGCTTACTAAAATGTTTCTTGTCTTTTTCACTTTGCTTTTCCTCCTGATTATTTTTCTTTTTCATTTTGTGCTGCTGTTAATTTCTTTTTTTCCTTCCGCTCCTTTTCCATTATAACGTGCCCAAAAGTTCTGCTTCAGCTATATTGTCAGACTTTTCCTTTGAGCCGTTATATTTTTACATCATTATACTAATCTTATTATAAGCAGTCAATATTTTCCAGGATCATAGTTCACGAAAATCTTTTTCGTGGCTACCGTTACAAACAAGGGTAAAGTTACAGCCCGAAAGAAAGGTACTGCAACTATTTCCCTGCAAGTAGGCAAAAAGAAATATCGCTATGCCCTGACCGTACTGCAACCGGTAAAACAGGTAAAACCAAGCAATTCTTATCTTACCCTTGAAGGCAAAAAGGATCAGAAAACATTAAAGGCTAAAGTATATCCTTCTTCTGCCAGTAACAAAAAAATAATCTGGCAGTCCACTAATCCTTCTGTTGCCTCCGTATCCTCTGACGGTATGATCACCCCTGTGGGAGATGGCTACTGCTACATCAAGGCAATAGCAGCAGACCGTAAAAAGGTATATACACAGTGTTATGTTGCTGTCCGCGACTGTACGGTCCCTACCGTTCAGACCTCCAAGTATTACTACGAATTATATCTGATCGATGGCCTTGGAAAAGATGGTTGGTATGCAGAATCAGAGCGTCCTATTTATATAAAAACAAACAACCCCAATATGGAGTCCATAAGCTGGAAAAATGCTTATTCCATATGGGGCATGTCTGGCGATGCTACAAGCTTTTCAGATGTAGATTATATCCAAAAAGAGAATGACGGTTCAATTGCCAAGGTTGAGGGTGGCTATCTGATCAACTGTGGATTCAGCAATGAAAACAAGGTTCTTTTTGGAAGATGTGATGGTGTTGGAACCATGACAATTACAGAAAACTCCAGGGTTGTTGCATCCTTTTCCTGCAATGTAAAAGATTACAACACGGAAACAGACAATTTTATCGATAGCGTGATCAAACAGGTAACCAACAGCAATATGACCCCATTTGAAAAAATGGATGCTGTTGTAAATTATATTGAAGCGCAAAACCCACGTTATTATCCAAATGATGGAACTTACTTATACAATCTTGCTGCGTCCCCACTAGCACCATGGTTTAAGTCCTGGCGTTTTGATTCCCTGACCACCCCTACACTTCTGTGCCGTTTCGCCAATCGAATGGGCGGATTCGATAAAATCGAAAATGGTTACTCCAAGTATTACGGCACCAGCGACTGGTCATGGAAACACTGGTATGCAGAATTAACCGTCGGAGATGAAACAAGATCTTTCACATTTTGTCCTATGTCCTATACCGGCTATATGGAAACAGTTCCAAAAATTGATTTCAAAAATACGGCTAATATGGTGAGAATTTATTAAGCAAAATTAAATTAAAATAAGGGGATGCCTATTTCCAGACATCCCCTTACTCATGCATTTTTATTCATGAAAAATTATAAAAAACTATTCATACACCTTTTACATTCTTATTTTAATACCCCATTTTCACACCTCTAGTACTCCATTTTGACACCATTTTCGTAACAAATAGCGTGAAATTATAATAATTTACGTGAAATACACCACTCTCTCAACCCTTGGAAATACTGGAAAAATCAGGTGTTCCGTAGAGGTCGTATGGGGTGCTCTGATATACGTAATAATTCAGCCAATTGGTATACAGGTTGTTGGCATGGGCTCTCCACAGCAGAAGCGGACCGTTTTCGGGGTTGTTGTCGCGGTAGTAGTTTTCTGGCATTTCAATGGGGAGACCTTTGCCAAGATCGCGTTTGTACTCGCCGTCCAGAGTGACACGGTCGTATTCCGGGTGACCCATTACAAAAATCTTGCGGCCGTCTTCTGCCATGGCAAGGAAAAGGCCTGCTTCGTCGGATTCTGCAAGGACAGTAAGGTCTTTGCAGGCATGTACATCTTCAATAGGAACTTCTGTATGTCGGGAATGAGGTGCCAGAAATACATCATCGAACCCTCTGACCAGCGGAATTTTGCGGTTCATTACCTTGTGCCAGAAAAGGCCAAACATTTTCTTATCCAGCTTACGTTTCTTCAGTCCATAGAAATGGTAAAGCGCAGCCTGAGCAGCCCAGCACAGGAAAATGGTAGATGTCACATGGGTCTCTGACCAGTCCATGATCTGGGTAACTTCCTCCCAGTAATCAACCTCTTCAAACTCCATCTGCTCTACCGGTGCTCCTGTAATAATCATTCCATCAAACTTCTTATCTTTCAGTTCAGAAAAAGTCTGATAAAATTTGTTCAGATGACTCCTGGAAGTGTTTTTCGCCTGATGGGACTCCACTGCCATAAAGCTTACGTCAACCTGCAGAGGAGTATTGGAAAGGGAGCGAAGAAGCTGAAGCTCGGTTTCCTCTTTCAGTGGCATTAAATTTAAGATCAGAATATAAATCGGACGGATATCCTGGTGCATAGCACGGTTCTCGTCCATAACAAACAGGTTTTCTTTTTCCAGAATCTCCTTTACCGGGAGATCACTTTGTATTTTAATTGGCATTGCAATTTCCTCCTACTATTATACATACTTTTTGTCATTCCTTTCGCTTCGCTCAAGGCACAAGCAAGTTATGAAAAAGTTACTGTTCACTGGTAACGTTCCGCGAGGTGTTTTTTATAAACAAAGTTCACAGAAAACCCAAAAACCTCGTCGCGAGATCATGGGATTGCATGATTTTTATGCATCGCAAAGGGGATTGCTGTGAACGAAGTAAGCAAAAAACACAGATTACCAAAAGGCATTCTGCAAAATATACCGCAACGTACAACGTACAGATTACCCAAATTTTCTTTTAAACCCCCGCCAGCTCCAGGAAATCTTCCTCCGACAAAATCGGGATTCCCAGTTCCTGTGCCTTCTTGTTCTTGGAAGAAGCCGAGGTTTTATCATTATTGATCAGATAGTCTGTTTTCTTTGTCACAGAGCCGGTCACCTTACCGCCGCGGGCTTCGATAAATTCCTTTGCCTCAGAACGGTTGGAAAAATGCTCCACACTTCCTGTAATAACAAAGGTTTTCCCTGCAAAAACCTGTTCTGCTGAAGTCTCCTCATGAACCAGATGAAGATGACTGAGCAGATGATCCAGCTTCCGATTGTTCTCTGCGTTCTTAAAATAATCTGCCAGACTTCCGGCAATTACCGGACCGATTCCCTCGATCGAGCTGATCTCTTCTTCATCCGCATGGCGGATTTTCTCTATATCATCATCAAAATATTTACAGATCACCTTGGCATTTGCAAGACCGATACCGGTGATCCCAAGACTGTAGATCACCTTGGCAAGAGTGGTCTCTTTCGCTTTCTCCAGACTCGCCATCAGATTATCAAAAGACTTCTGACCAAATCCTTCCATTTCTACAATCTGATCTTTATATTTTCCAATTTCAAAAATATCACCAAAATTATGAATAAATCCCATTGCAATAAACTTCTCCAGAGTTGCCTCTGAAAGTCCGTCAATATTCATGGCATCACGGCTGGTAAAAAGGCTGAAGGACTTAATCTTCTTGGCAACACAGTCCGGATTCATGCAGTATAATGTCTCCACATCGTTTTCCTTGCGGATACGCGCCTCCTGACCACAAACCGGACATTTATCCGGAATTACCAGATTGCCGCTTCTTGTAAGATTCTCCGCAATCTGGGGAATGATCATATTGGCTTTATACACCTTAATGGTATCTCCAATTCCAAGCTGCAATTCCTTCACAATACTGATATTGTGCACGCTGGCACGGCTTACTGTAGTACCTTCCAGCTCCACTGGTTCAAAAATTGCAACCGGATTAATCAGTCCGGTTCTTGACGGACTCCATTCCATATCCACCAGCCTGGTTTCCCGCATTTCATCCGCCCATTTAAAAGCAAAGGAGTTTCGCGGAAATTTCGCAGTACTTCCCAGAGACTCCCCATAGGCGATGTCATCGTAGGTCACAACCAGTCCGTCTGATGGAAAATCGTTGTTTACAATTGCCTTGGAAAAATAATCCATGGCTTCATCCAGACTTTCAGAGGTAACCACCTTATATTCCACCACCTCAAAGCCCTGTTTCTTCAGCCAGATAAACTGCTGCTCCCTGGAATTAGAAAAATCCACATCCTGGGCACTTACCAGAGCAAAGGCATAAAAACGCACATTTCGTTTCGCCGTGATCTCGTTATTCAGCTGACGCACAGAACCACTGCAAAGATTCCGCGGGTTCTTATATTTGGCATCTGCATCGCCTATAGTCTCGTTGATCCGCTCGAACTCAGAATAAGTGATAATCGCCTCACCCCGAAGCACCAGCTGACCTTTATAAGGGATGCGAAGAGGAATATTCTTAAACACCCTGGCATTGTTAGTAATAACCTCACCTACAATTCCATTCCCCCTTGTTACTGCTTTCACAAGCTCACCGTTCTCATAAGTAAGAACAATGGTCAGACCGTCCAGCTTCCAGGATAAAAGGCATTTGTGATTTCCTATAAATCCACGGAGCACTTCCTTGTCTTTTGTCTTATCAAGGGATAGCATAGGGCTTGGATGTTCTTCCTTCGGAAGTTCATTGACTGCCTCGTATCCTACACGGACAGTAGGACTATTTGTGAGTACAGTGCCGGTTTCTTTTTCCAGCTGCTCCAGTTGGTCGTACAGGCTGTCGTACTCCTGATTGCTCATGATTTCCCTGTCTTCCTGGTAGTATGCCTTCGCGGCCTGATCCAGCTTTTCTACCAGTTCTTTCATTCGCTGTAGAGAATTTTCCATGATGTCCTCCTGTTTTACTGTTATAATTACTGCAAGCAGATTTCCTCTGTGAGACAGACTGCCGTTTTTCTGAAATAGTGCGGGAAGCAGCTGGCTTATTTTGCCTTTTTACTTCTGGAATTGAAGAAAAGGGAATGCTGTCTCTTCCCTGTTTTTGGGAAAATACAGGCGCACTGTCCTGCCTTCTGGCTGCGGGAAGCTGGGAGGAATCTGCAATTCCACGTTCCAGCTTCTTCCACTCCTCCTGGGTGGCTTCTCTGTACCCGCCCTCTTTCAGGCCATCTATTGTCAGTTCCATGATTCGTACGCGCTTCAGACTAAGCACCTGATATCCCAGATATTCACACATTCGGCGGATCTGCCGGTTCAATCCCTGGGTGAGAATAATCCGAAAAGAATTTCTCCCTGTTTTTTCCACAAAACACGGACGGGTAATGGTATCCAGAATAGGAATTCCAGATGACATTTTTTTCACAAAATCACCATCAACTGGTTTATTCACAGTCACCAGATATTCTTTCTCATGATAGTTTCCCGCACGCATGATCTTATTTACCAGGTCTCCCTGGTTTGTTAAAAGCAAAAGCCCTTCGGATTCCTTATCAAGACGTCCTATGGGATAAATTCGAACCGGATAATTCAGATACTCTGTAACTGTGGTCTCCTGGCGCTGTTTTTTTGTGCTGCACACCACACCTCGGGGCTTGTGAAATAAAAGGAGGACTTTTTCTTCCACTTTTTTCACAGGCTTGCCATCCACAAATACAACTGTATCTGCTGTAATCCTTTCTCCCGGTTCTGCCTTATGACCTTCCACAGTCACCCGTCCGTTCTGGATCAGGCTGTCAGCCTCACGTCTTGAACAGAATCCCGCTTCGCTTAAGTATTTGTTGATTCTGATTTTTTCGTCCATTTTTCCATTATATAGTTTTTCCCGGGCATATGCAAGGCAAACCTTGCCCAAAGCTCCGGAACGCGTTTGAAAAAAGCCAGGACAATTTCCCCGTCAATACTCTGCAGACACTGTAAATTCTTCCACACTGCCGCAGGCATTACACAGGAAAATCCATCCCGGCTTCCACATTTTTTCTTATTTTTCCAATAAGAAAACCTTCTTTATTCCGTTTTCAGATCTGAGAACTTCATTTTTACAACACACATAGCTCCCATCATCAGTGCTACACCAATGATCAGGCACAGCGGACTCTGGATAAAGCCGGCAAAAATGTAAGTTACAAAGGATACTACTGCTGCCACAATGGCATACGGCAGCTGGGTTGAAACATGGTTTACATGATCGCACTGAGCTCCCGCGGAGGCCATAATAGTCGTATCCGAAATCGGAGAACAATGGTCACCGCAAACAGCACCAGCCATGCAGGCAGAAATGGAAATGATCATCAGGTCTCCCGGTGTGTTTTCAAATACATGAACAACAATCGGGATCAGAATACCGAAGGTTCCCCATGAAGTACCAGTAGCAAATGCCAGGAAGCAGGCTACCAGGAATATAATAGCCGGAAGCATATTTACCAGCCCTTCTGCTGAGGACTTCACCATTTCCGCAACAAACTCAGCAGCACCCAGACTGTCCGTCATACTCTTTAAGGTCCATGCAAAAGTAAGGATCAGGATTGCCGGTACCATGGACTTAAATCCTTCTGGAATACATGCCATACAATCGCGGAAGGACAGCACTCTGCGCACCATATAAAGAAGAATGGTGATCACCAGACCGAAGAAGCTTCCAAGCACCAGTCCGACAGAAGCATCACTCTGGGAAAAAGCAGTTACAAAATCTGTACCGCTGAAAAATCCTCCAGTATAGATCATACCGATTACACAACAGATAACCAGAGAGATGATAGGGATCAGAAGATCCATAACCTTTCCTCTTGGGTTCACCGGTCCATCACCTTCGCCTGAAGCATAAGGACGGGCTGCTGTGGTAAACAGATCCCCTTTTAACGCATTGGACTCATGCACACCCATAGCACCAAACTCTTCTTTCATCAGAACCATGGATACCATCATTACAATCGTAAGAAGTGCATAATAGTTATAGGGAATAGCTCTTACAAACACGGACATTCCATCCTCTCCCGGAACAAAACCGCTGACAGCAGCTGCCCAGGATGAGATTGGTGCAATGATACATACCGGCGCAGCTGTGGCATCGATCAGGTATGCCAGCTTCGCACGGGATACATTGTGCTGATCTGTGATCGGTCTCATAACACTGCCTACCGTCAGACAGTTGAAATAATCATCAATGAAAATCAGCACTCCAAGTAAAATGGTTGCCAGCTCTGCCCCAACTCTTGTCTTGATGTGTTTGCCGGCCCAGCGGCCAAAAGCGGCTGATCCTCCAGCCCGGTTCATCAGGCAGACCATAGTTCCAAGAATTACCAGGAACACCAGAATACCTACGTTACTGCTGGATGATAACACACTGATCATTCCGCCTGAAAAAATATGGTTAACCGTTCCCTCAAAATTACCGCCAGAGTACAGAAGTGCTCCAACTAAAATTCCCAGAAACAGGGAACTGTAAACCTCTTTTGTGATCAATGCCAGAACGATTGCCACAACTGGCGGTATCAATGACCAGAAAGTAGCGTACACAGCAGGTGTGCCTGCCTCCTCTTCTGCCGCTGCCAGAACAGTCACCGGACATGCCAGGACAAACATCATAACAGCTGCAAAAAGAACAGATAATTTTTTGCAATTGTACTTCATTATCGATTTCCTCCCTCTTTTTTCCTGAATACCAGATGACCAGTCACAAACCGGTCAGAGCGTTTTCTTAAAAGCCTCCTCTTCTTTAACGCAAAAAGCCATGAATGCACTCCCATTATGGGGACACATTCATGGCATTTATTCTTCACAGGATCTATACCTTAGATAGCGCTCCACAACAGTGACAGTCTGCCGCATATTCTGCGTCAGCCCAGAACTTCTCTCCTGGCTGAGAAAAAAATCCTTCGGCAGTCTCCCCTTTCATTCCAGCCAGTCTGCCATACGACTTAGAGCGTGTATCTGTGTATGCCCATACTCTGCACACAACCAGTCTCTGCAGCTGAAATTACTGATGAAGCCCGCGCCTCTATCATAACTTCCCATATTCAGTTTATTCACAAACTCAATGTATCAGCTTTTCCCAATAAATGCAACCCTTTTATTCACAATATTTGAAAATACCGTACTCATTTACCTGACCGATCAGATAAAATCCTTTTGTTTCCATATACAGCTGCTTCTTTTTGCTTGGAACCGGAAAAACCAGATAATTGCATTTCAGTCTTTTTGCATTTTTTACTACCTTTTTGATCACCGGTACTTCTGCCACAAGCTGTTTATGGAGCCATCTTGCAGCTTTTTTTCCAGAAGCTCCTTTACCGCCTCTTCCGTAAGGCATTTTGATAGACGGATCATAAACTCTCACGTAGGAAGCTATTTTGTCATCTGTTGCCAGGTAAATCTCTTCATTTTCTTCCTTCTGCTCATTGATCAGATTACAGATGCTTACTACCTCATCAGGGATCTTCTGTACATTCTGAACCTTTTGGTAAAAACCATCTTTATTCAGGCCAGTTCCGCAAAAAGCCAGCACTGCCGCAATAAAAATCAGAAGTATGTACTGCCGTGCTCTGGAAGCCCCCACCTTTTTTATCAGGCAGGTTCCTGCATAAGCTATAAGCGGCACTGCCGGAAGGATCCATAATACTCTCCAGTAAACCGACCGTCCTATACATTTCTGTATAATATAAGCAGTAACCGGACAGAAAAACACAGCAAGAAAAACTATAATATAGCTGAATAAAATTCTGGCTCGTTCTTTTTTTCTTCCAAATATCAGGAAATACAAAAATGCAGCCAACAATAAATAGACATAAAATCCGTTTCCCCAGTATTTCTGCCAGGCATCCAGTGAAGCCAAAAGTGCTCGTTTCATCTCTCCACCTCCTAAAATACCAGAATGTATACCACGCCAAGTATCAGGGATGGCAGACAGCAGACTACACTCTTTAAGAATCTTCTTCCGTCTCTGAATTTCACCAGACTAAGCAGAGCAAATACTCCCATCAGAAGAGGGGCAAGCATGATTCCCATTGAGGAAAACAGACAGCAAGCTCCATTTGCCAGAAAAGCCAGACTCCATGGATATTCTGGTTTTTCCTGCATAAAAATCTCCATACAGAGCAGAAATAAAAATGGTAAAAACACCCCTGCCAGCACAGCTTTTCCCTGCCAGATCCTGCCCATTGTAAAAATTTCTGAATTGTATACCGAATATCCGCAAAACCACAGGATCACGGCACAAAGGATCATAAAAATCCCCTGTTCTCCTGCCTTTCCCCGGAAGAATATGCGGCTATACTGAAAAAGCACCACATATGCCAGAAAAACAAATACCGCCGGAAAAACAGTATGTGCCACAATGGCTGGATGAAGTCCTCCGCATAACCGGCTGGTCACGGCAAGAAATGCAGGAAACGGGGAAAGAATGTAACGGCTTGGCAATACATTGTAAGCGGCCCCGGTGTAGGGATTATATGCATAAAGAGAATCGGTTTCCACCGCGGTAGTGGCTGTTCCTACATAAAAAGCATCATCTTCATCCATATGGGCATAAAGCACCACAACGACAAGCTGGAACAGAATCAGAATTCCTGCCACTACAAGCTCCGGGGAAATTCTATTCTTCTGCCTTTTCTTATAAAGACTCCGGGCACCCAGAAATGCCAGCACACCAGCCACCACGCCATATGTAACGGTCAGCACATGAAGCGGCTGTTTGGTAAAAATCATGGTAAGAGAAAGCAGCTCTGTAATGGCAAACAGCAGTGTATAACCGGCCAGAAGATATTCACCGCAGGTTCTTTTTTCCCTGCGGAAATAGAATCCCCCTGCCAGGCAGGGAACTACCAGCAGCCAGATCACTGCCAGTATCCCCTTAAAAATAAATCCCATATATTATTTCTCCAGTTCTTTTTTCAGAATTCCCATGGCAACCTTCTCCGATGTGATCGGCAGCTCTCTTACCCGGACACCGGAAGCATTGTAAACCGCATCTGCAATTGCAGGACAAGGGGTATCGATTACCAGCTCACCGATAGACTTGGCACCAAAAGGACCGCTCTTTTCATAGCTGCTTTCAAACTCAACCCGGATATTTCCAATATCCTCACGGCTTGGAATCTTGTACTGCATAAAAGAATTCTCACGAATCTTACCTTCTTTGGAATACTGCACATTCTCCATAAGTGCCATACCGATTCCCTGGGCAACACCACCCTCTGTCTGCACACGGGCAAGATTGGGGTTAATAGGAGTTCCGCAGTCTACAACTGCCACATAATCGATCAGGTCAATATTTCCTGTCTCTTTGTCTATTTCCACCTCTGCTGCTCCAACCATATAAGGCGGCGGAGAAATCTGGGACGAATAGGAGGCAGTCACCTGCATTTCCAGGGTATTTCCGCAGGTTCCCTTATAAGCAACATCCTGGAGGCTGACCTCTTTTTCCCCTGCGTAGACTTTCTTTCCATCAAAGTCTGCTTCCTCAGGACTTACACCCAGCATTTCAGCACCCAGCCGGATAATCCTCTTTTTCAGCTCATTGCAGGCGTTAATAACTGCATTGCCTGTCGCGTAAGTGGTGGCAGATGCATAGGAACCGGAGTCATATGGAGAAACATCCGTATCTACACCAAATGCAACAATATTCTCAAATTCTGTCTCCAGACAGTCTGCTGCCATCTGGGAAAGAATAGTATCACAGCCTGTACCCATATCTGCACATCCAAGGGAAAGTGTATAGGATGCGTCCTCATTCAGCTTCAGGGTTGCGCCTCCCACGTCTACATTGGCAATAGAGGAGCCCTGCATCGCCATGGCAAGACCTACGCCGCGGACTTTTCCATTTCCCATATCACGGCATGGATATTTCTCATCCCAGCCGATCATCTCCTTGGCACGGGCAAGGCAGCGATCCATCGTACAGCTTGCTGTATGAGTCAAGTTTCCATCATAGTCGTACATTGGCTCGCCTTCAATTGGCATATTCAACTCTCGGATCCTTGCAGGGTCCATATTCATCTTATGAGCCAGCTCATTGACAGCGGATTCCACTGCATAAATTCCCTGTGTAGCACCATATCCACGGTATGCGCCGGATGCCTGCACGTTGGTGTAAACAACCTCATAGTCAAAAGCATAGGCATCCAGATTCCGGTACAGGGCAATTGCCTTATGACCTGTAAGTCCGATGGTTGTAGGACTGTGATCTCCGTATGCACCAGCATTGGAAAGCGCCTCTACTTTAATTCCTTTTACGATTCCGTTCTCATCTGCGCCAACTTTTACGTGTACTTCCATCTCATGACGGGGAGAAGCACAGATTAAGGATTCGTAACGGCTGTAAACGATTTTGGATGGACGTCCTGTCATCCAGGTAACAATTGCCGGATAAATTTCGCAGACCTCTGTCTGCTTGGCTCCAAAGCCGCCGCCAATACGAGGCTTGATCACGCGGATCCTGGAGGATGGGATTCCAAGGGCATTTCCAAGGATTCGGCGAAGGTGGAATGGTACCTGTGTGGAGGAAATCACATTCAGTCTGCCGAAATAGTCCTTGGTACAATATGTGCGGAAGGTCTCCATCATACACTGCTGATCAGCCTTTGTGTGATAAACTTCATCTACTGTGTATTTGCATTCTGATAAAACCTTGTCGATATCTCCCATTTCCTCATGGCCTTTTGCTGCAAGATTCCGCTTGTTATCTGCACCAACCGGGAACTTGGATTCCCAGTCTTCTTCCGGGTGGACCAGAACCGGATTATCCTTGGCTGTATGCATATCCAGAACCGGTGTTTCCACGCGGTATTTCACTTTAATGCGCTTCATGGCAAGATCTACGGCAGCTTCTGTTTCTCCTGCCACAATTGCCACTGCATCACCTACGAAACGAAGATGCTGATCCAGGATCATTCTGTCATAAGGACTGAACTCCGGATAGGTCTGTCCGGCAGAGGCGAAACGTCTCTTTGGAACATCTTTCCAGGTAAGGATCAGTGCCATTCCTTCTACCTTCATGGCTGTGTCCGTCTTGATCTCTTCCACCCAGGCATTGGCATAGGGACTCCTTAAGATCTTGATGATCAGGCAGTCCTTTGGTGCCAGATCGTCTGTGTAAACTGGCTTTCCGGTCACCAGAGCCATGGCATCCTTTTTCTGCAAAGATTTATTTACATAACTCATGCCTGCACCTCCTTCTCCTGGATATTTCCGTTCTTCTTACATTCCAGATATTTCAGGATACTTCTGGTCTGTCCAACAAAACCAGAGCAGCGGCAAAGATTGCCTGCCAGATATTCCTTAATCTCTTCTTCGGTTGGATCTTCCAGTTCTTTTGTCATCGCAAGTACATTCATGATAAATCCCGGATTACAGAATCCGCACTGCTCTGCGCCTTCATTGGCAAGAAAAGTTCCAAATTCTTCTGCTTCTGCCTGAAGTCCCTCCATAGTGATGACCTTTTTGCCGTCAATACGTGCTGCAAGGACACTGCAGGACAGCATTGGTTTGTCATTTACCAAAACAGTGCAAAGACCGCAGTTGGCAGTTTCACAGCCTCTTTTTACACTGTAGCAGCCAAGGCTTCGAAGAAACTCCAGAAGCATGGTGTCAGGACTGATTTCCGCTTCCTTTTTTGCTCCGTTCAGCCAGAAATTAATTTTCATCTGTCATACCTCCCACTGCTTCTAATGCTCTTCTTGTGAGAACCTTCACAAGAAGAGTTCTGTACTCTGCGCTGCCTCGCATGTTTCCAAAGGTAGGAACCTTCCGGGCTGCATAGTCTGCAAATTTCTGAACCGCTATCTTCTTCTCTTCCGAAGACATGGTTTCCATGCCTGCAAGGAGACCTTCTTCGTCTTCCAGAAGAAATGCCTTCGCCGGACGGGCGCCGTAAACTGCTCTCACACCATTCTCAGACAGCCTGATACAGCATGCCAGTACCGGGAAATCGGTCTTGGTATTACGCTGGCTTAAATAGGCAACCTTCAACGGAGTTTTCTTTATGATAATGCGTACCAGAATATCTCTGTCTTTTGGCATTTTCACAAAATCAGAAAGACAGACTCTGCCGCCTTTAAAAAGTTCCACCTCTGTATCAAGTGCCAGAAGCATGGTGAGTACATCGGAAAAGCCGAAGCGTCCCCAGATACTTCCGCCTACAGTAGCGCAGTTGCGGAACTGTACGCCTACAATATGGCGCAGGCTTTCTCTTATGGCACCTTTCGTATATGTATGAAGTCCCTGATGGAGTTCCAGGTCCCGCAATGGGGTCATACAGCCGATCACAAATTCACTTTCTGTTTCTGTGATGGTATCCAGACCAAGCCCGGAAAGATCAATGGCTGTGGTTACAACACGGTTACCCATTTTCAGCCACACCATGCCGCCAAGCACACAGGCAGTCCGCTTCTGGTTCAGCTCATAAGCCTGTTCCAGAGATTCTGCTTTCACATAATTTTTTATTTTGAGCATGTTAAATTCCTTTCTCATATTGTATCACTGTTCATCGTTTTCCAAATACGCTTTTCCAGAGCGTGTTTGAAAAAGGCTTTCTGCAATCTGTACCTTCAGTGAACAGCAATCGTATTGCTATTTTTAGTATAACAAGAAAGGGTTCAAATTTCCAGCGAAATGACGTATTCAGAATATTTTTTTATTTTGATTTTATGCAAATTATATAGATATTTTCGTACAATTGTGTTATAATGCGAAAAAGAACAGAAAATAGTTCTCATAAACTATTTTATAACAAAATTTTTTACAAATCCACCACAAAAGGAGGCGCCGTTTATGAGTAACCGTGTTATAACAATCAATCGTATGTTTGGAAGTAACGGACGTATTATTGGAAAGGCTCTTGCGGAGGAACTGGGATTTAAGTTCTATGATAAGGAGCTGATCGAAATGGCCAGCAAGGAAAAGAATATTCCTTTCGATGAGTTTGCCAGAGTAGATGAGAGAAAAGCCAGCCAGTGGCTGTATCCGGTGGATTACGAGCTGCAGATGAATCCGGAGTACCATTTCGTTCCCATGAATGATGTGCTTTACGATCTGCAGAAGAAGATCATTTTGGAGGCAGCCGAAAAAGAGAATTGCGTGATTGTTGGACGCTGCGGCAATTATATCTTACAGGATAATAAGGATAAGCATCTGAGTCTGTTTATCTATGCTCCGTTTGAGGACCGTGTGAAGACGGTGATTGCACGTACCGGCCGGGAGGAAAAGAGTGTAAGGAAGCTGGTGAAACGTACGGATAAGGAACGCCGGGCTTATTATGAGTATTTTACGGATACTAACTGGCTGGATATGCTGCAGTATGATCTGTGTATTAACAGTAGCAGGGTGACGAAGGAAGAGATTGTGGAGATGGTGAAGAAGTTGATCTAAAGTGTATATTAAAGACAGCCCCGTTTTTGGCGGGGCTGTGATTTTTTGCTATTTAATTGGTTGGTCGTTATCCCGGACGCGATTTCACAATGTATATTCACCGCCGCGCGTCGCAACGTTCCGGCAAGCTA